>Ga0247670_1000019_pt1 | contig 55440 bp, 55 predicted proteins | sample CNK11_metaG_FD_183042 | JGI IMG/M metagenome (GOLD analysis project Ga0247670, IMG submission 183042) | Soil microbial communities from Purdue University Martell Research Forest, Indiana, United States - CNK11 | ecosystem: Environmental > Terrestrial > Soil > Temperate forest > Bulk soil...
CCAGGTCAACGTGCTGCGACCGCTGGGAATGGCTCCGGCCAACACCACCGCCACCCGCCACACCCTCACCGGACTCATGTCCGGCGCGCCGTATGTGATATCGATTCAGGCATTGGGAACGGCCAATGGCAACCCGATCCTCACGCCCGCACGCCCGATCACCGCGAGCACCACCGGCGACTACACGACCAACAACGGGGATTTTATCCAAATGCAGGCCACGCTGGACGGGGTGGTGGACGCGTTCTCACAGCTGCACACCGCCTATGTGAATGGGACCGAACTGACACTGCACACCAACGGCCAGTGGCAAACTGCCGGCAACCAGAATGCCGCGTGGATGGCGTGGCAGGGAACCAACCAGGTTGTCGTCAAAATAATTGATCAAAACAGCAACGTGGTCTTCAACGATTGGGCGACTTTTGTTCTGTCGCCGACCTTCACGAGCAATACCACCAATTATACTGCGATTACAGACATCCATTTCTTTGGCCAGCTCACCGGCACGACCCCGACGCTGGCCGGGGATCCCGAGGTCATCGGAAACAATATTCCCACGAATGACACCAGCGTCGTGATCGGCCTGGTCTATACCCCCACGGAAATCCGGAAATACAACCCGCTCGTCTCCGTTGCCCCCGCCAGTTCACCGGTGATCATACAGAATGTGGTTTCCTTGCCGGGGGGCGGAATCCAGTTCACTTTCGATGTTCCGGCGGGAACGAATTACGTCATCGAATCGTCGGCAAACCTGACCTCCTGGCAGACCAATGCCACCGGCCTCGGCCAGACCGGCGGTGAATCTTATACCAACGCCGCCGGCGGCAACACGGTGCAGTTTTACCGCATCAAACTTTGAGGCTGGAAGCGTGATACTGCGGACTGACATCGCATGGATCAAAACGGTGCCGCCCGCAACGAATGAACAATCAAACAAGGATTTTTCCTGGTGAAAAAACTGCTTAATCCATACAGCACCCTTTGCCTGCTGGCTGTAACCGCGATGCTTTTCATCGGTCCCGGCCCGGCCGGGGCGGCGCAGACGGAAGAAGCCGGATTGCCCATCGGGCAAAAGGCGCCGGCGTTTCAGCTCCCCGACCAGAATGGGGCCGAAGTCTCGCTGGCCGGGCTTCTCAAGCAAGGCCCGGTGGTGCTGGTTTTCATCCGTTCAGCGGACTGGTGTCCCGCCTGCAAATTGCGGGCGATGCAGTTCCAGCGAAATCTCAAAGCAATTGAAGCCTCGGGTGGCCACATCGTCGGCATCAGCTTCGATTCCACAGCGGCGATCAAAAAGTTTGCCGACCGCCAGAAGATCACCTTCCCACTGCTGTCCGACGCCGACAGCAAGACCATTGGCGCTTATGGCATGCGCAACCAGGACACGGCCGATGGCTCTGCGGTTCACGGAATATTTGTCATTGATCAAAAGGCCACCATCCGCGCCAAGCTGTTCCCAGTGAGCCATGAGGACAGCGAGGTGGTGGCTGAACTGACAAACGCGCTGAAAGCGGCGCGGAACGTGAAGGAAGAAACCAAACCATGAACCCCACACAACCCTTGAACAAAATCCTGGCGATCACGCTTCTAACCATCGGCGTGTCTGCACTGTCCGCCAATGCCATGCTCATCCCGATGAGCAACCTGAGCTCCGTCTCGAACACCTTTGAATGCTCCGTGACGGCCCTGCGAACGAATGTGACGATCGGCACCAATGACAACGTGCAGGCGATGATCTATGCCGATACCGGCCCCAACGCCGCCCCGCTGGTGACCACGAACGGGATTCCCATTCTGGTGATCAATCTGAAAGTCGGGGAGATGTTCATCTGCCATTTCACGAACGGCCTGCCGGCCAGCTCGATGGATAATCTGGCCACCATCCACTGGCACGGCATCGAATTGGACAATGACAGCGATGGCACGGCCGCCACCCAGGACGCCATCACGCCGGGGGAAAATTATACTTACCGCTTCATTCCGTCCCGGCCGGGCTTGTATTGGTTCCACAACCACATCAATCCCGGCAGCTCCACCTTCGCCGGGATGTATGGGCTGATCATCGTTCCCAACAACATTGAACCCAGCCTCATCGCCAGCAATACTCTGCCGGCTGCGGATTACACCTACAGCCTCGGCCTAAGCGACATTGAGTTCAATCCCACCAACGGTTTCGTCGGCAAGTTTTTGCAGGACACCAACGCCGGCAACACGACTCCCACCAATTGGTATAGCATCAATGAACTGGGCGATCTGTGTCATAAATTCGCCATCGGCGACCCCAGTGGCAATACCCTGGCCTGCAACGTGGCCACTCTCCCCGGCACGACGGTGTTGGTGAATGGCGCGACGCCAACGACCAACCTCGCCGGTCTTTATCCGCTCTATGTCGTTCCCTCGGGCCAGCGGGTCCGGTTGCATCTGTTGAACGAGGCTTCATCCCGGGATTTTCGGCTGTCCTTGCTTTATCCCGACCCGGTCCGGACGGGTGACCGCAATCTGTATCGCATCGGCGGCCAGGGCGGGCTGCTCAACAACATCCGGTTGGAAGGCGGCATCCAGGGAGCATGGGACACAAAATATAATTTGGGTGAAATTGTGATGGGCTCGGGCCAGCGCGCCGACGTTTTGATCTACCCGACCGGCACCAACGGCGACATCATCCAACTGGTCGGCAACAACCTGCCGGCCCCGTTCAATTTGAGCGGCACCGCCACCGGCAGCCCCGGATTCCCGACGAATTATCCCGTCGCTTACTTTCAAATCAGCGGCTCCGTGACTAATTATTCACAGCCCACCAATGGCGAGCCAATCCTGGCCAATACCGTTGAATACGTCCAGAACCTGAAGACCAACACGGTGCTCAATACGCTGGCCCCGGTTCCGACCGGATGGGTTGGCACCACCAATCCGACGATGGTGCTCCAAACCGGCACGCCGCCGGGCTACAGCAATAACAGTCCCTCCATCAACGGATTTCCCTACGGCCAGCTCGATGCGAACATGGGTGACGGCGAATTCATTGCGCATATTCCCACCAACCCGCCCACCGCCCGTTATGCGCATGTGGGTGATTTGCTCGAACTGTCGGTCAGCAATTCATCCGGGGCGGTTCATCCTTATCATTTGCACGGATTCTCCATGCAGCCGGTGCGAATCATCAAAAATGCAACGACGAACAGCCCGGCCACGACGCTTTACAATTTTGATTACAACGAATTCATAGACACCATGGAAGTTTACGGCGGGCAGACGTATGTGTTCCGCACGCGGCTGGAGGATCGTCCGAAATTGTGCGATGAAACCACCTCCACTCCGGGACCGATTCTGGCGCCCTGCACTGGCGATTCAAGCTCCGGCGGGCTCGCGGGACGTTGGATCTATCATTGCCATATCTTCCTGCATGTCGGGTTGGGAATGATCAGTGAGATTGACGTCCTGCCGGAAACCACGCCGGTGAAGATTCTAAACGTTGCCCCGCTGTCCGGCGGGGGAATTCAGTTCACCTTCGACGTTCCGGCAGGCACGAATTATAGCATCGAAGCCTCGGCAAACCTGACCTCCTGGCAAACCAATGCCACCGGCGTCGGCCAGGTCGGCGGTGAATCCTACACCAATGCCGCCGGGTCCAATACCGTGCAGTTCTACCGCATCAAACTCTGAGACCGTGAACCGGCAGGGCAACCCTCGGCAATCCGGTGACTGCCCTGCCGGACTGCTCATCCATCGCGGCCGCGAAACGCCCAAGGAAAAACTCAAACCCCATCTGCGGGCGGGTGATTGGAGCGGGCCGAAGTAAAATGTTTCGCATTGTCATGGGCGACCGCTCGCTTGATTATGCCGACATGTGTTGTGTTTTTAGAATACGCTGGACGCGGCGAATGAGCGGGCGGAATTCCAAGATGATTTAATTTCTAGCCGCAGATAAAACACGGATTGAACACAGATTTCTAAAAACCTATTTTCGTGAAGCTACTATAAAACATGCAAAACGAATACGAGGAGGAAGATTTTCAAGACCCGGAAGTTGACCGCGAGTGGTTGGAGGGTTCGTTATCGGAACTTCAACAGGAAGGACGCGTTCAGCAACATATTGCAGCCGAGCAAATCAATCAGATGCTTCGGATTCAGGCAAAAACTGGATACGGCTCGGCTTTTGATTTGGTCAGCGATCATTTTCCTTCGCTTGTCACTGCCTACGGACGAGAACACTTGGATGGATTTATTTCTGATTTTGATGCGCCACCAGACGAGTCAGATTTGGGATACGGTCCATTAAGCAATTCCGAATTACATTTTGATTCTGATGGCATTGATCAAAATGCATTCCGATTTTATAGCAACAAGGATTCAGAAGATAATTATCTCATTCACGTCATCCACAAGGAATCAGGAACAAGGGACAGCGTTTCAGGACGAAAACTTGAAAGGTAATGAGTCAGGCTGTTGCTAGTGGACTGACTTTGCATTACAGGTATGGCCTTGAAAAAATTCAAGGCATTCTTCACGCCGCGCTGGAACAAAAAAGTGAAATAGATTATTGGGATCATTTTTACATTCAATCTTCCGCTCCCGTTCCGGCGTCACCAAAATTATTTGAGTGTCCTACCAAGCCACAATTCAACGACCCAGAACCTACGTCGCCGACCTATTTAGAATATCCGCCCGAACCAAAACCGGATTCATTTTCAGGTTCAACTTTTGAAAGCGCTTATTTGGCTTGGGCTGACGATGTAAAAAAAATCGAAAGTGAAAATCAATGTCGCTATGACGAAAATGTCGCGGCAATTAAGGATTGGAGTTTTAGGCGCTTTGAGAACGAGCAAGCGGTTGCGAAATGGGCTGATAGAGCCGAGAAAGTCGAAGCTGTAAACCAGAAACGCAATGCCGAACATTCGGCTGCTGATGACCAATGGAAAAAAGAACAAATTAAGAATCGGGAGACTGTTGCTGACTTGAAGAGAGGCTATAAACTTTTAAGACCAGATGCAGTTGAAACTTATTTTAATCTGGTTCTACGATTTTCAGTTTTACCGGATGATATAAGCCGCAAATGTGACCTTAAATATATTCCAGAATGCAAAATTCTGATTATTGACCACCCACTGCCAAATCCTGAAAACCTGGTTTATGTCAAAGAAGTCACCTACGTCAAAGCCAGTGGCAAATTTTTCAGAAATCGGCTGTCTCTTCCAGACCGTGAATTAGAACGCTTTTACGATGAGATGCTATACCAAATCTGTTTACGAACGATTTACGAATTTTTTGATGCCGACAAAGGTAACGCTTTAAGCACCGTAGTTTTTAATGGCTGGGTTGAATTCGTTGACAAGGCTACCGGCCAAGATAGAAAAGGCTGCCTGTTATCAATTCAAGCGGCGAAAGAGGAATTTCAACAACTAAATCTCACTAGGGTCGAACCAAAAGCTTGTTTCAAGGCTTTGAAAGGCATTGCAAATTCAACACTTCATAGTCTTACGCCAGTTGAGCCAGTGTCGAAAATTAAATGAAACCCGTCATGATCATCGGCGCTGGCATCACGGGGTTCACTGCTACATTTTAATTTCCCAGTGTGAACTTCAAACAACTTCCCAAGATTGATCTGCACCTGCATCTCGATGGTGCGATCCGCGTCGCGACGATTGCCGAGCTGGGCGATGAACTGGGCATCCCGCTGCCAAGCTACGATCCGAAAGAACTCGCCAAATTTGTGCAGGTGAACCGCGATTGCCGCAGCCTCACGGATTTTCTGAAACGCTTTGAAGTGTTCTATCCCCTCCTGCCGTTTGCGAAAACGCAGGAACGCATCGCCTACGAGCTGTGCGAGGATTGTGTCCGCGACAACGTGATTTACTTCGAGGCGCGCTTCGCGCCCGCGCTTTGCACCAGCCCAAAGTTCACGATGGAAGACGCGGTCGTGGCCGCACTGGCAGGATTTCGCCGCGGCCAGCGTGATTTCGGCGTGCGCTGTGGAACCATTCTCTGCTGCTACCGTTCGGTCTCCGTGCAGGAAAACATCGCGGTCGTGAAACTCGCGCACAAGTATCGGGACCGTGGCGTCGTGGGCATTGATCTGGCCGGGGACGAAAATCATTTTGCCGCCGCGCCCCATGCCGACGCGTTCGCGCTGGCGCGCAAGCTGGACATTCCCATCACCATCCACGCCGGCGAAGGTTGCCGGCCGGAGAACATCCGCGAGGCGGTCTTCACGCATGGCGCGACACGCATCGGCCACGGCGTCAGCCTGCAAAACGATCCGGAACTGCTCAGAGCCGTGCGCGATCGCGGCACAGTGTTCGAGATCTGCCTGACGAGCAACCTGCAAACCAGCACGGTGCCATCGGCCCAGGCGCATCCATTCCGCAAATTTCTTGACGAGCAGATCCGCGTCACCCTCAACACGGATGATCCCGCCATCAGCAACATCACGTTGACCCACGAATTCGAACTGGCCGCGCGCGAGTTTCATCTTCAGCCCGCCGAGGTGCGCGGGTTGCTGCTGGACGCGGCGCAGGCGGTGTTTGGTGAAACGTCGCTGCAACGCGAACTGACTGGCCGCTTTGAGCAGTTGAAGCTACCCTGACCCCGAATGAAATCCGTCGCCATCATCGGGGCCGGCATCACGGGACTGACCGCCGCGTTTTATCTGAAGCGCAAGGGCATTCCGGTCACGGTCTATGAAGCGGGCGCGCGCGCCGGCGGCGTCATCCAGTCCTTCCGCAAGGATGGCTTTCTCGCCGAGCTGGGCCCGAACACGATTCTGGAAACATCGCCAAAAATCGCGCAGCTTGTCAGCGATGCCGGCCTCGATTCGCGCAAGCTGGTCCCCGATCCGAAAGCCGAGGCGCGCTACGTCGTGCGCTACGGACGCCCGATTGAAATGCCCGGTTCGCCGCTGGGATTTTTTATAACACCCCTCTTCAGCGCCCGCGCAAAACTCGCCGTGCTGCGCGAACCGTTCATCAAGCCGCGCCGCGATGGCGTGGAGGAAAGCATCGCCCAATTTGTCGTGCGGCGCTTCAATCAGGAATTTCTCGACCATGCGATCGATGCGCTGGTGGCCGGGATTTACGCGGGCGACCCGCACCGGCTTTCGCTGACGCACGCGTTTCCCAAGCTCAAGGCGCTGGAAGACAATTACGGCTCGATGGTCAAAGGCCAGATTCTCGGCGCGCGGGACCGGAAAAAATCCGGTGAAGTCGCCAAGGACCGCGCGCCCAAATTTTCTTTCGACGAAGGCCTGCAGGTTTTGCCCGACACGCTGGCAACCCAGCTGGGCGAGGCGCTCAAATTAAACACGCCCATCACAAAGCTCTCACAGACGGGCGATGGCTGGCGCGTTACGAGCACGGGCGGCGAGGTCGAACATCGCGCGGTGATTTATTGCGGCACGGCGCACCGGCTGGCGGAGCTGAAGGTGGAAGTTTTGGGAACAGCAGACGAGCCCCGCTCCACTGCCCTCGCCCCGTTGGGCGGGGCGAGGGAGAAGCAAATGGATGTTTCGCACTTTTCGGAAATCCGCCATCCGCCGGTGACCAGCGTGGTGCTGGGCTTCCGGCGCGAAGACGTGAGGCATCGGTGCGCCGGATTTGGGATGCTGATTCCGCGGGTCGAGGGCTTCAAGATTCTCGGCGCGATTTTCTCATCCTCACTGTTTCCCAACCGTGCGCCGGCCGGGCATCTGACGCTGACGTGTTACCTCGGCGGCGAGCGGCAGCCGGAAATCGCGTCGCTGCCACCGGAAAAGTTGGTTGAATTTGCCTGCGAAGATTTGCGGCGGCTGCTCGGAGTCACAGGCAGGCCGGTGTTCTCGCATCATCATTTCTGGCCGCGCGCGATTCCGCAATACAACGTGGGCTACGGGAAATTCAAGGAGTTGATGAACGATCTGGAGGCGGAGGCTGCGGGGTTGTTCCTGGCCGGCCATTATCGCGAAGGGATTTCCGTGGGCGATTCCATCGTGTCCGGCGGCAAGGCGGCGGACCGGGTCGAACGCTTTTTAAAAAGTTAGTTCACCAGCTTCAGCTCCAGGAATTCCCCGGTGATGACCTCCAGATTCTTCGCGGCCGGACTGTTATTCTCGACCGCGAACAGACATACCGCGCCATCAGGCCGCACGATGACACGCAGCTCGCCCGACTCGAAAGCCCAGGTGAACCAGCGCGGAAACAGGCCATGCCCGGAAAACACCGGCGCGGCTTCCGCAAGGCAGCGCAGGGTTTCATCCAAATGACTTTGCGGGATGCCGGCATTGAAACTGCGGCTCACACAGGTGCGGTCGGGCAGTTGCACGCCGCAACCCAGCGCTCCCGATGCCCGGGCGCAACTGGCCAGCCATTGATCAAGTGCGGGATTCATGCCGGTGGTTTCCCACTTTCCGCCGCCACGTGAACAAAAACCATGCGGTCTGGATTCACCTGCGCGACGGTGCGGCTCTCATGGAGCTGAATTTCGAGCCGGTCAAATTTTCCCAACGGCAGCAACCGGCCCAGCCGCGCGCCGTATTGCGAAATTTTTTTCAACAGCTCCACGCGGTCGCCGGCATCGGCGCACTGCCATTGATACAGCGGCTGCCCCTGGCCGGAGCAGATCAAGGTTTCCATCAGCCGCGCGGATGCTCCCTGGGCCGGCGGCGTCTCCAATATCCTGGCGGGTTCCGCTGCGGGGTCGGGCGGCGGCGGGGCGGTTTCGTCGCGGACACGCGCGGCCTCCATCAGCAGAAATTCCCACTGGCCTTCAATGGTGCGGGCGGGCGGTGGCTCGAACGGCTGGAGCTGAAACGCACCGGCGGACAACGAAAGCAGCTTTTGAAATGCCGCCTCACCCGTCGCACCGGCGGCGGCGGCGTGGATGATGCGTCCGTCCTCAATGTAAATCTTCCCGCTCACCTTCCGGTCGTTGATCTCCAGGATGGACGAGTTGCGTCCGAGACATTCCATCTGGATGACGTCCTGCAGATTGACCCGGCGCAACATGCCTTGAAAACCCTCCTGCGGGCGCCAGGTGACCAGTTCATCCAGCATGGCGAAGACGGATTTCAATCCCTCCGCCGTGCGCGGTTTTTCGATGAACAGTTCGGCGCCATTGGCCAGGCAGGCGGAACGTTTCTCCTCGGTGGCCAGACTCGTCAGGGCGGCTTTTTTGAGGTCCGGATAACGCCGGGTGAGAACGTTGAGAAACTGCACGCCGTCCACCACCGGCATGTTCACGTCCACCACGATCAGGTCGAACTGGTGGGTCTTGAGAATCTCCAACGCCTGGTCGGCGGAGGTGGCTATGTCAATGCGCCACGTGTTTTTGCTCCAGTCCGCGAAGACGGGTCGGATCGTGTCGAGAAATTGCTTCTCGTCGTCCACAAACAGAACCTGTTGTTGTCGGGAGGCTGGCGGCACGTGTCGGTTTAAGTTGATATCGGCGATTGGTTCGCAGCTTCGTGCCGAAGACTGCCAACGAACGCCGGGAAAAACAAGTTGCAAGCCGGATCAATTCAGGCCGCCGAGCGCCCACTCCGCCGCCTGCCGCACGACCGGATCATTATCGCGACTGGCGATGAGGAGGTTGGGAACCGCGCTCTTTTCGCGCAAATCACCGAGAGCCTCGGCTGCCGCCAGCCGCAAATCGCGGTCCGGGTCGCGGAGGAGATCCATCAGAATGGCGAGGGCCGGATGCGCCGCACCCTTCTCCGGCTGGCCGGGAGCCGCCGCTTCGCGAGCTGGGGAACCCGGCTGCCAGCCCGTATCGGCGTCTTCCGCATACGGCCGGATCTGCTCCAGCAACCTGTCGGCGCTATGGCTGATCCAGTATTCGCGATGGTTCCGTGCGGCCATGATGTGCGGCAGCGCGCTGCGGGCGCCATCACTTTTTTTCCAGCTGCGGTCAATCCGGAAAAGGGCATTATGCGCCGCCGTGCGGACAAAACTCTGAACGTCCATCAGCGCCAGCACCAGCGGCTGGATCGAACGTGGATCGCCCAGTTTTCCGAGTGAATGCGCCGCGTTCTCGCGCACGTCATGATCCGGATCCTGCAACGCCCGGCAAAGTCCCTGAACCGCCGTCTCATCGCCGAGCTTGCCGAGCGCCTTGACCACTTCCAGCCGGACTTCCCAGGAAATGTCCCGCAACATCGGCAGCAACATCGGCAGGACGCTTTTGTCCCTGAAGCTGACGGCCGCCACCACCGCCGCCGCGCGGATATTGGAAGCCTGATCCTTGAACAGACGATGCACCGACTCGACCGTGGCCGGATCGGCCAGTTGGGCGAGGGTGTCCAAGGCCACCAGGCGCACCATGCCACTGCTCTTGTTCAGCGCATTTTGCATCAGCTGGGGAATGCGCGGGTCGTTGATCTCGCTGAGCGCCTTGATGGCGGCTAATTGTTTTTGGGGCGTGCCGTTGTCGAGCAGTTCCAGCAAAGGCTGGACGCCATCCGCGCCCAGATCCGCCACGTCGGCCACATTGCCGGTGGCGAGGACATACGCCGTCCGCGAAGCATCGTCCTCCGGTTGCCAGCCGATCTGATCCAGACTGCGGACGGCCCGCAACCGCACCGCCGCATCTTGATCCTTCAACATGCCGACCAGTTCGGCCACCACGCGGCCATCATCCAGCTGGGCCAGCGCCTGAATCGCCGTGACCCGCACCAGCGGAACGGGATCGCGCAGCAATTTTGTCAACGGCTCCACCGTGCGCGGGTCTTTAAACTCGCCGATGGCCAGCGCCGCCGAACTGCGGATCTCGGCCGCTTTGTCCTTCAAGGCGAACATCAGGGGGGCCACCGAATCCGCATGCCCGGATTCCGCCAGCTTGGCGACCGCCGCCAGCCGCGTCTTCAGGTTGCCGGAGCGAAGCTGCTGATAAGTCCACCACAACATAATAATCAATCCATCAGAAACAGTTCCGGACCGGACCATTGATGACCAACCATCAATCTGACCGTCAACGGATCGCTTGGTTCAACCGACAATTCCATAACAACATGATGAAAGCCAATGAAAAAGAGGGAAAGAAAAAACTGCCGGTGGAGAAAGCCAGGCAAATTGTAATGGCCCGGCAAACAGCTTTCATTTAGAACAATCGCGTGTATATCCAGTCCTCCAACTTTCCCATCGCGCTGGTGATTGCCGTGGTGGTGGTTGGGCTGATGGTGGCCGGCATCGTTTACGGATTCCTTCAGGCGCGCCAAAGACGGGAAGCGATGCTTGAACTCGCACAACGGCTGAATCTGGACTTCGACCCGGGAACAGATCGCGCCATTGCGGAGCGCTTCAGCTTTCTCAAACAGCTGGCGCAGGGCTCGAATCGTTACGCCACCAATGTGCTCTCGGGAAATTATCAGCAGAATGACATCCTCGCCTTCGATTATCATTACGAGACCTACACCCACGACAAAAACGGCACGCACACGGAACACCACTGGTTTTCCTTTTTCATTTTGAGCCTGCCCGCGTCCTTTCCCGAGCTGACCATCCGGCGCGAAGGCTTTTTCACCAGGATCGCCGAGGTGTTCGGTTACGGCGACATCAACTTCGAATCCGCCGAGTTTTCCAAAACGTTCAACGTGCGCTCGCCAGACAAAAAATTCGCCTATGACGTCTGCAATGCGCAGATGATGGAATATCTCCTGGCGAACCGCAATCTCAGCATCGAGATCGAAAACTCCGTGCTGGCACTGGCGTTCACCTCCCGCCTCTCCGTGGAGCAGATCGAGTTTAATTTGCAACGACTGGCAAAAATCCGTTCGCTTTTACCGGAATACCTGTTCACTCAAAACACATGATCAATTCATCAAATGGCGCCGTCACGACTGTGTTTGAAGTCTTGTTCTTTGTTCTGGTCGGCGCCGCGGTCGTGTTGGCGGGCATCGGTCAGAAGCGTGCCGCCCGGAGACGCGCGTCTGATTTGGAAAACTTGTCCGCGCAATTGGGATTTGAAAGCTTCAGGCCGGAACGCGACGCCGCGTTCGCCATGGGCTGGGGATTTTTGCACCGGCTGTCCCGGGGCGACGAACGTTACGCGTTCAACCTTCTCCGCGGCGCATACCACGACCACTCCCTGTTTGTTTTCGATTACCACTATCAGACCGGCTCCGGCAAAAGCACCAAGGAACATCAGCTCACGATGCTGATGATTGTGCTCAAGGAGGTCTTTCCCCAAATCACCATTGAGCCGGGCGGAGCAAAACTGCTCGACGAAATGGCATCCGCGTTTGGCGGCGCGGACGACATCAAATTCGAGTCCGCCGAATTCTCGCGGGCTTTTTCCGTGCGCTCCCAGGACAAACGTTTTGCCTACGACGTGTGCAATCCGCAGATGATCGAATATCTGCTGACAAATCCCGATCTGGCCGTTGAAATCCAGGGCCCGGTGATCCTGCTGGCGTTCGAACCGCCATTGGCCGTGGGGCTGATTGAATTCAATCTGCAACGACTGATTGAAATCCGCTCGCGCTTGCCGGAATATCTGTTCGCCAACAAATGAACCATTTGCTCGTCATCCTCCTCATCGTGGTCGCCGGCGTCTGCCTGCTGCCGGTCATCTTCGTGATCGCGCAATACAACGCGCTGATCGGCCTGCGGAATTACATCCGCGAATCGTGGAGCAACGTGGACACGGAATTGAAACGCCGCTACGACCTCATCCCCAATCTCGTCACCGTGGTCAAGGGCTACGCCGCGCACGAACGCGCCGTGCTGGAGCGCGTGACCGAACTCCGCAACCGTTGCGCCGCCAACAACGGCCCGGTGGCCGACCAGTCGCGCGATGAAGTCCAGCTCGTGGACTCGCTCAAACAACTGCTCGTGGTGGTGGAGAATTATCCGCAGCTCAAGGCCGACGAGAATTTTCTCAAGCTGCAAACCGAACTGGTCAACACCGAGGACCGCATTCAGGCTGCGCGCCGGTTCTACAACGGCAACGTCCGCGACTACCGCAACAAATGCGAAAGTTTTCCGAGCAATCTGGTGGCGAATATTTTTGGTTTCAAACCGGAGGGTGATTTCTTCAGCGTGCCGCCCTCGGTGCAGGAAGTGCCAAATGTGGATTTCGCCACAAGCTAATCCTTGACCTTTGTCCGCCCAGCCGTTTTAATCCGTGGCGTTAGTAGGCATATTCATGTTTGCACAATTCAAAAGCCTGTTTTCCAACGACATTGGAATAGATCTGGGCACCGCCAACTCCCTCGTCTATGTGCGGGACCGTGGAATCGTCCTGCGCGAACCTTCTGTGGTGGCCATTGAGGCCGGCACGACCAATGTGCTGGCCGTCGGTAACGAAGCAAAACGGATGCTGGGCCGCACGCCCGGCAACATCGTGGCCATCCGCCCGATGAAAGACGGCGTGATCGCCGACTTCGAAATCACCGAGGCCATGCTGCGGCACTTCATCCAGAAGGTTCATCACCGTAAATTGATCGCCCCACGTGTCGTGGTCGCGGTGCCTTCGGGCATTACGGAGGTTGAAAAACGGGCAGTGAAAGATTCCGCCACCCACGCCGGCGCGCGCGAGGTGTATTTGATTGAGCAACCGATGGCTTCGGCCATCGGCGTCGGTTTGCCGGTGCATGAACCGGCGGGCAACATGATCGTGGACATCGGCGGCGGGACTTGCGAAATCGCAATCATTTCCCTGGCCGGTATCGTCTTCAGCCGCAGCCTGCGGGTGGGCGGAGACGAATTTGACGGCACGATCGTCGCGCATATGAAGCGGGCCTACAACATGATGATAGGTGAACGCACTGCGGAAGAAATCAAGATACGCATCGGCTCCGCCTTTCCGTTGGAACAAGAACTGACCATGGATGTCAAAGGCCGCGACCTGGGTTCCGGCCTGCCTAAAACGCTGACGATCCGTTCCGAGGAAATCCGTGAATCGCTGCAGGAACCGCTCTCGAGCATTTTGGAATCCATCCGGCTCACACTGGAACGCTGTCCGCCCGAACTCTCCGCCGATCTCGTGGATCGGGGACTGGTCATGGCTGGCGGCGGTTCACTGATCCGGGGGATCGACCGACTCGTCGCTGAAGAGACCGGATTGCCGGTCCATTTGGCCGACGATCCCATGAGCGCTGTGGCCGAAGGCACCGGCCGCGTTTTGCAGGAAATCGAATTCCTGAAACGCGTCGCGACCAACGCCAAGTATTGATCTGATTTCTCCCCTGCCGGGTCGAAGCTTCGGCAAAGACCGGCGCCGGTTCACCTGCAAACGGCTGAATGAAGTTCAGCCCGAAACCCGAAAAAGATTCGGGGGCAGGAATGTTCAAACAAAAAAATTATCTCGCGCTCGGCGCGGTCGTGCTGGTGGCACTGCTGATCTTCAGCCTGCCGCCAACGGCAACCGCCCGCCTCAAACTCGCCGTTGGCAGCTTGTTTTTGCCGCTCCTGGGTCTGGCCAGCACGGCGCAGCAACTGCCCGTGACCGCGGCGGACGGCCTGATGTCCCGCCGCGAACTGCTCCAGTGGACCGAACGAACGCGCCGGGAAAACGACCAACTCAAAGTCCTGGCCCTGCAAGCCGGAGCCACGGCGCGCGAAAACGACCAGCTCCGTGCGGCCCTCGGCTGGCAGCGTCAGCAGCCCTGGCGGCTCAAGCTTGCCAACGTCGTCCTGCGCGACCCGGCCAACTGGTGGCGCACCATCGAGATTGATCTGGGCACCCGCGACGGGATCACCACCAATCTGCCGGTGTTGACCGCCGCGGGACTGGTGGGACGCGTTTCGGCCGCCGGTCTTACCCGTTCGCAGGTGGTGCTCCTGAGCGACCCGAACTGCAAGGCCTCCGCCATCGTCGAGAATCCGGCCCACGACACCGGCGTGGTCAGCGCGGGCGGTCCGCTCGACAATTCCCTCGCCCAGCTCGCCTATCTTTCCGGGAGCGCAAACCTCAAGCCGGGCCAGAAGGTCATCACCAGCGGCCTCGGCGGAATTTTCCCCAAGGGCATCCCGATCGGTCTGGTGGTGGATTCGCGGCCGGTCGAGTTCGGCCTTTACACCGAGGCGCGGGTGAAACTTTCGGCCGATCTGGGTGCGCTCGAACAAGTCTGGGTGCTGATGCGATGACCGCCTTGAACTCCATTTTAATTCTCGCCGCCGCGTTTCTCACGGTGTTCGGTCAGGCCGTGTTCCCCGTCGTGCGCCATCTGCTCGGCGCGCAGGTGGACCTGCTGCCGGTGCTGATGGTCTATGCCGCGTTGAGCACCAACATTGTGACGGTTGCCCTGCTGGCGGTGTGTGGCGGGCTGTGGTTCGACGCGCTTTCCGCCAATCCGCTGGGCGTCACCATCCTGCCCTTGTTCGTCGTCGGCTTCCTGATTTTTTTGCAACGCGAGCTGATTTTGCGCGAACTCTCCTTCGCGCAAATCGTCCTCGGCGCCGTTGCCAGCGCCGTGGTGCCGGTGTTGACCGTCCTGCTGCTGCTGACCGGCGGTGCACAGCCCCTGCTCGGCTGGGGCTCGCTCTGGCAATGGGTGGTGATGACGGCGGGCGGCGCCGTGGCGACGCCGCTGGTCTTCGCCCTGTTCGCCTGGTGCAACCACGCGCTCGGCTATCAGCCGCGCACTGAAACCAGTTTCCGTCCCGACCGTGAAATCCATCGGGGAAGAAAATGAATTTGCAAAATCAATTTAACGCAGAGACGCGGAGAACGCGGAGTGACACAGGGACAAATCCGATCTCTGCGATTCTCTGCGGCCTTTGCGCCTCCGCGTTGAAAGGAATTTTTCTGCGATGCTAGTCTTTGACGAATTGAAAAAGAACGACCCGCAGCTCCGCCTGGTGGCGATGGTGCTGGCGGTCGGGCTGTTCATTTTGCTCGCCGGTCTGTGGTGGGTGCAGGTGGTTTCCGCGCGCGAATATCAATCGCATCTGGAAACGCAGGCCTATCGCTCCGTGCGCATCCCCGCCGTGCGCGGCCGGATTCTCGACCGCGAAGGCCAGGTGCTGGCCGAGAACCGCCCGCGCTACAACCTGAGCCTTTACCTGGATGATCTACGCGGGGCCTTCGACGCAGCCTACGGCCAGTTGCGCAAGCAGGCGCTGGCCGCCCAGCGGCAGACCGTCGCCGCGCAGGAAAAAAAACTGGGCCGGCCGCTCACGAAGCCTGAACGGAAGCAGTTCGCCTTCACGACCGCCCAGATCCAGCAGATGCGCGCGCAATCCCGTTTAAGTGTCGCCAACGATCTCGTCACCCGGATCGGCCAGCAGTTGGGCCAGCCGCTGACGCTGGATCCCAAAAAGTTCGAGCGCGCCTATCAAACGCGGCTCGCCCTGCCCTTCACCATTCTGCCGGACATGAATGAAACGCAGATCGCGCGGTTCGAGGAAAAATTCCCCGGCGGGATGGGCGTTGATGTGGAATTGCAGTCGGCACGGGTGTATCCAGACGACTCCACGGCGGCACACGTGCTGGGTTATTTGCGGAGCGACGACAGTTCGCAGGAGGGCGAGGAATCCTACTTTTCCTACCGGCTGCCGGATTATCGCGGGGTGGTCGGGATCGAAGCCACCTTCGATTCGCAATTACGCGGGATCGCGGGCGCGGAATCCGTGCTGGTCAACAACCTCGGCTACCGCCAGTCGGAAAACATCTGGAGCCCGCCCGAACCCGGCCACAATGTGGTGCTGACGATTGACCTCGACCTCCAGCGGGCGGCGGAAGAATCCCTGGCCCGCCATCGCGGCGCGGACGCGAAGGCGGCGGTGGTCGTCATGGATGTGCGCAAGGGCGATGTCCTGGCGCTGGCGTCGTCACCGACCTATGACCCGAATGATTTCGCCCAGGGAATCTCGCAGGAAAAGTGGAACCGCCTCCAGGAGCTGGAAGCGGAAAAGAACCGCACGACGTTTGAAAATTACGCGCCGGGTTCCATCTTCAAGACCGTCGTCGCGCTGGCGGCGCTGGAAAACGGTTTGGATCCGGATCAAATCGTCCATGTGCAGGCCAACCCGGAAAATCCGGCCAAGGGAATTTTTTATGTCGGCCGGCGGGGAATCAAGGACACGGCGCCGCCGGGTGATTACAATTTCAAAAAGGCGTTCATTCATTCCAGCAATTCCTATTTCATCACCAACGGCCTGGCCGCTGGCATCGAAAACATCATTCGCATGGGGCAAAAATTTCATCTCGGCGAACGCACCGGACTGTTCACCAACCAGGAGACGCGCGGCAATTTCCCGAGCCTGACCCGTGTGAATTCCCGCGAATGGCGCGACGGCGACACGGCGAATGTCTGCATCGGTCAGGGCGAAGTCGCCGTGACTCCCGTCCAGATGGCCGTGATGGTTTCAGCGATCGCCAACGGCGGGAAAGTCCTGTGGCCCCGCATTGTGGACCGCATCGAACCGCAGGATCCGGTATCCGGCGGAGCGGCAACCCGCTTTCCCGCCGGCGTGGTCCGCGACGAACTCGGCGTTCATCCGCGCAACCTGAAGATTTTGCGCGACGCGATGCTCGCCGACGTGGAAAGCAGTGATGGCACCGGCACGGCGGCGGCCGTGGACGGCCTGCTGATCGGCGGCAAGACCGGCACGGCCCAGGTGCAGGACGTTCATAACAAATTCATGGGTTATAATTTCTGGTTTGCCTCCTTTGCGCCGTATGAAAATCCGAAATACGCCGTCGTGGTCATGGTGGAAACCACCGATACCCATGGTTCCGGCGGCGTGGTCTGCGCGCCGATCGCGCACGACATCTACGAAACAATTTTGAAAAAGGAAAACGCCAAGACCGGAAAAATTCTGGTGCAAAATTAAAGTGAAGAAACATCCAACATTTAACTTTCAACGCCCAACATCCAGTGGCGGCGCCTTCCACCGCGCCCTTTTCATTCAATGTTCGATGTTGAATGTTGCATGTTCGATGTTCCTCAAACCTTAAAATGGTCAATCCATCCATCAACGAACGGGAACCAAAGCTCGAACGGCTGCAACTGGTCGCGCTCACCGTGCTGATGGGCATCGGCACCCTGTTCATTTACAGCGCCACGAATGCGACCGCATCCTCGGCACTGCCGGCATGGTATGACCAGATCTGGGTGCGGCAGATCGTCTGGTATGTGATGGGCATCGGTGCGGGTGTGGCCTTGTGCCTCGCGGATTACCACTCGCTGGCGCGCTGGTCTTACGTGGCGTATGGGGCGTCCATTTTCTTTCTGGTGATCGTTTTGATTCCGCACATCGGCACCACGCACGGCTGGGGCGCGCAACGCTGGATTGACCTGGGATTCTTCCAGTTTCAGCCGAGCGAATTTGCCAAGCTCGCGTTCATCCTGGCGGCGGCCAATTACTTGAGCCGGCCGGTGGATGAGCTGCGACTGCACCGGATTTTCTGGAAAGGCATTGGCATGATGATGCTGCCGTTCCTGCTGATCTTGAAAGAGCCGGATCTGGGATCGGCGCTGGTGCTCTTGCCGACCGGTCTGGTGATGATGCTGGTGGCCGGCACGCCCAAACGCTATCTGCTCAAGCTGGTGGGCACCGTCGGCCTGCTGGCCGCGTTGTTCCTGGCGGACATTCTGTTCGCGCCTCCCAGCCTTCAAGTGCCGATGCAAACCTACCAACGCCAGCGCCTGCTGGTCTACTTTGGCGCGGACTTCGCGTCGCCCAATGCCACCGCGGCGGAAAAAGCCGCGGCACGCCGCCTGCAGTTTGACAAATCGTATCAGGTCACGCAGGCGATGATCTCCGTCGGGTCGGGCGGCCTGCTGGGCAAGGGCTGGTGCAAGGGCGACCAGACCGCGCTGGGTTTTTTGCCGCCGGGTGCGGCGCACAATGATTTCATTTTCTCCGTCATTGCCGAGGAGGAAGGATTCGTCGGTTCCCTGGTGGTACTGACGCTGTATGCGGTGATTCTCTTCACGGGATTGAGAATCGCCGGCCAGGCGCGCGATCGCCTGGGGAAACTGATGGCGGTGGGCGTCGTGACGCTCCTGTTCAGCCACGTTTTCGTCAATATCGGCATGAACATTCGCATCGTCCCGGTGACGGGCATTCCACTGCCGCTGTTAAGTTATGGCGGATCCTCAGTGTTGTGCTCGTTGATCGCGCTGGGCCTGATGCAAAACGTCCACATACATCGAAGAGGATATTAAAGTATGAGCAACAATAACAACTTCTCGCGGCGCCGCCGGGGAATGCGTTTCCGCCCCAAAGGCGGTCTCGGACCGAATCCGCAAAAGACCGACCGCGAAGCCAGCCAGGCCCGCGCCGAGGTCGTGGCGGAACAGGGAGGCGAGGAACGCCTGTTTGAAAAGCGGCACACCGGCGAAATCGAACGCGCCGAAAACATCGCCGCCGGCCTGCCGCCGCAAGGCGCGACCGAGCCCGCTCCGGAAACGCCGGCACACATTCCTGAAAAAAAGGATTTCCGCGAACCGCATCTGGAAACCCCGGCGGTCGTCCAAGAGGAAAAATTCGCGCCCGTGGCGATCAAGGAACAGCCCAAAGGTTTGATCGAGGCGATTAAATCCACCGCTGCGAACCTGGTTAAAAAGGTTCAGAAGCTGATCCGCCCGGAAAAGAAAGTCCACAAGGAAGTCATCATCAACGCCGAGACGCTCGAAACGCGCGTCGCGGTGACGGAGGACGGCAAGCTCGAAGAATTCAACATCGAGCGCACGACCGAAGAGCGCCTCGTCGGCAGCATCTTCAAGGGCAAAGTCCGCAACCTCGAAGACGGCCTCAAGGCCGCATTCGTGGACATCGGCTTTGAGAAAAACGCGTTCCTGCATTATTGGGACATCGTGCCGAACCAGTTCGACTCCGGCGTGGAAATCGTCGAGCGCGAAGGCAAACGCCGCGAAAAACCAAAAATCACGCAGCGCGACATCCCGCGCCTGTATCCGCCCGGCAGCGAAATCATCGTGCAGGTCACCAAAGGCCCGATCAGCACCAAAGGTCCGCGCATCACGACCAACCTCGTACTGCCCGGCCGTTATCTCGTGTTGCTGCCGAACTCGGATCAGTCCGGCATCTCGCGCAAGATCGAAAGCCAGGAGGAGCGCAAGCGCCTGAAGAAAATCCTGCGCGAACTCGCCATCCCCGAAGGCATGGGCGTCATCATGCGCACCGCCGGCGAAGGCCAGCAGTTGCGTTACTTCGTGCGCGACCTCGCGTTGCTGCTCGAAGAATGGAACGGCGTGCAGGAGAAAATCAAAAAGCAGCCCATGGCCACCTGCGTGTTCCAGGAGCCGGATTTGATCGAACGCACCGTGCGCGACTTCCTAACCGAGGACGTCGAGCGCATCGTCGTGGACAATCAGAAAGCCTACGACCGGATGCGCGAGATGATCTCCAAGATCTCGAAGCGTTCCGCCGGCAAGATCAAGTTCTATTCGGAAGCGCAGCCGGTGTTCGACCGGTTCAACATCAGCAAGCAACTGGAGAACACGTTCTCGCGCCAGGTGCATTTGAAGGGCGGCGGCTACATCGTCATTGATGAAACCGAGGCGCTCGTGGCCGTGGACGTGAACACCGGACGACACAAGGGCAACCGCGATCAGGAAGCCACCATCCTGAAAGTGAACCTCGAAGCCGCCGAGGAATTGTGCCGCCAGCTCCGCCTCCGCAACATGGGCGGGTTGATCGTGCTCGACTTCATTGACATGAAATCGCGCCGCGACCAGCAGCAGGTTTACGCGCGCGTGAAGGACGGTTTGCGCCGCGACAAGGCCAAGACGCACATCCTGCCCATCTCGCAGCTCGGCCTGATGGAGATGACGCGCCAGCGCCACAGCGAAAGCGTGCGTTCCGCCGTCTATGACGACTGTCCGTATTGCAAAGGCCGCGGCAAGGTGAAGAGCGTCGTGACCATGAGCGTGGAGATCCAACGCAAGCTGCAGGAGATCCTGAAGAAACGCACGCGCGACGAAAACGACTTCCAGCTCCGCATCGTCGTGCATCCGACCGTGCTGGACCGGTTGCGCACCGAGGACGAGAAGCATCTCATCGAGATGGAGAAACGCTACTTCGGCAAGCTGTCCTTCCGGGCCGACACCGGCATGCACGCCGAACAGTTCAAGATCGTGAACGTGGAGACCAACGAAGAACTGGCGAGCGTCGGCGCATAAAATACAATGGCAGGGCGGCGCAGCAGCGCCGCCCTACCAAAAACAGAAAACGCCCCGCGAGCAATCGCGGGACGTTTTTTAATTTTGCCCGCTTGCGTTGGCTACGCCATTGGCGTAGTTTTCCCCCGTGACTTTTATCGAGACACCCACGTTCACCAAACGCGTGTTGCGTCTGTTGGACGATGAAAGTTATGGCGAGTTGCAAACGCACTTGGTGAAGCATCCCGATGCCGGCGATGTCATTCGCGGCGGCGGCGGATTGCGGAAAATCCGTTGGGCGGCCAAGGGACACGGCAAGCGTGGCGGCCTGCGGGTGATTTATTATTGGTGGATGGGCAAGGATCGGATTTCGATGTTGTTCATCTATCCAAAAAACGAAATGGACGATTTAAGCGCGGAACAACTGAAGCAACTGCGACAGGCATTGGAACTTTGAATTATGAAAAAGGAACTATTTGACGAACTGCTGCAAAGCGTGAAGGAAGCCACCGCCATCGAACGCGGCAAGACAAAACCATCCCGCACGTTCAAGATGGAATCCGGCAACGACGTCGCGCGGGTGCGCAACCGGCTGGGGTTATCGCAAAACAAATTTGCCCGTTTGCTGGGCATCAGCGAGAACACACTGCAAAACTGGGAACAGGGACGCCGCAAACCCGCCGGACCGGCAAAGGTTTTACTCAAGGTGGCCGCGCGTCATCCGCAAATAGTTTTGGAAGCGGCATAAAAACCCGACGCCGACACCGGCATGCACGCCGAACAGTTCAAGATCATGAACGTGGAGACCAACGAAGAACTGGCGAGCGTTGGCGCATAGTCGTCACTGGTAGGGCTGCGTTGCCGCGCAGCCCAAATCAAGTCAGGGCGGCGCAGCAGCGCCGTCCTACCAAAAACAGAAAACGCCCCGCGAGCAATCGCGGGGCGGTTTTTATTACCGGTTAATTTGAAAGCTGGAAGTCGACTGGGATAGTCCGCTCCGACGATGAAACTTTCATGAACGCAAGGAATCGGTTTTTATTTGTAGCGGAATAGAGCGAACCACTTTCACTGGAATATTCAATGACGGACTGTTCTTGTTCGAGTTCAGCACGCAGCTTGTCTTCGGAACGTGTCAGGCATAAAATGTTAAGCAATCCACAAGCTGTTTCATGCGTCACTGGAATCGGGTCTTGGGGCGAACCGTATGACCAGCCATTGAAGCCATCGTGAACATAGAATTTTGCACCTGGATGTCGCTCTTCCAGATTTTTGAGCTCAATGATTGAGAACATCCCCGACCCTATTTCTGCTCCGCCCTCGTGTCGAGGCAAATTTGAGTTCAACGCCCGCCTGCTCTTCCGCCTTCTCTGCGCTACGGCGCGACAAGCCTTTGCCTTCTTAATTAATCATTCCCAAACCGTCAGGCTTGAATATCATGCGACGCAGCTAACTGAACCATCACCCGAAAGCCCTATGAAGCTGAAACGCATCCTGCCGCTGGCGGTCATCACGTTCGTCCTGTCCCTGGTCTGGAGATCATTCGCCGCCGACAGCCTGCCGCCGCTGCGCGTGGGCATCACGCCGAATCTGCCGCCCCTGGCCTTCAAACAAAACGGCAAGATCGTCGGCATCGAAGCGGATTTCGCCCAAAAGCTGGGCAAGGAATTGGGGCGCGAAGTGAAATTTGTCGAACTGGACTGGGAAGATCAGATCCCCGATTTGCTGGACGGCAAGACGGACATCATCATGTCCGGCATGACCGTGACCAAGACGCGCCAGTTCCGCGTGAATTTCTGCGCGCCCTATCTGCGCAGCGGGCAGATGGCGCTGGTGCGGCGCGACGACCTGAACAATTACGCCCTCGGTTTTCCGATGGTGCCGCCCGGCGTGATTGGCGTGGAAAAAGCCACGACTGGCGACTTTTTCGTGCAGCAGGAATTTTCCCTGTCCAAACGAAAAACTTTCAGCAGCGGCGAACAGGCCGCGAAAGCCTTGAAGAAAAAACAAATCGGTCTGTTCATCGCGGATGCGCCGACCATCTGGTGGCTGGCCAGTGAGAATGAAAACGACGGGCTGGCCGCCGTGCCAATCCAGCTCACCGACGAACTGCTGGCCTGGGCGGTGAACAAATCCGATCCGGAACTGCTAACTGCCGCCAACAAGGCCATTGGTCAATGGCAGCAGGACGGCCAGTCAACTCAACTCATCAAACGCTGGCTGCCGAATTTCCAGTAGGTCCACCGCAGAATGGCAGTCAGCTTAAAGCGCCAGGCGGCTTTGCTTCGCCTCAATCGGCCTGCCGCAGCACGACGAAGGAGTTTTCGTCTTTGACGTTGGTCACGAGGGTATGGCCCTGGCTCAAGGATTGCGTGATTTTGCCGCGGTTGATCAGCGTCAGTTCCACCCGCTCATCACCCAGATTTTTTACGACCATTTCGCTGCCGCCCATCACGAGCGGTTTGGTCTCGTTTTTAGCCAGGGAAAACTGTTGCGAACTGGTGACATAATAACTCCCCCACTTGAGCGGAAGCCGTTTTAATTTCTTCTCAATCTTCGGCGAAACCGGCGTGCCATTGGTCTGGTGCGGATCGTTGGTGCCAATCACCAATTGCACCTCCAGTTTCAAGTCCTTTTCGGCGGCGTGCGCGGTCACGCCCGCCAGCAAAAATAAACACAGCGCGGCGCAGACCAGTCGGGCCGTGGAAGGGAAGGTTGTGTTCATGCGTCAATTGATGACCGTCGGCTTTTTATCAGGGTTGTCGTCCGCCGCATACGAGAACCACACGAGCGTCGTGCCTTCGCTGGCGTCACGATAAGTGGTCACGTCGGAATTGGCCAGCATCGTTTCCACGGAAGGCGCGTCGGCATCGGCCACCACCAGGACGCTGCCGGACGGGGCGTGGAAATGCGCGACCAGACCGGCGATGACCAGCGTGCTCACCGCAACCGCAGGCAAAAGCCAGCGGCGCAGCGCGGATAAGACGGAGATTTCCGGCGCGGCAACCGGACGGGGTTCCAGCCGCTGGATTTCACGCTCAATCTTCGACCAGAAAAACTCCCGCGACTCCGGCAGGCGCAATTGCGGCACACCATTCGCCACAGCCTGGCGGGTATTCTTCAATTCCGCCAGCAACGCCGCCGCCGCCGGATCGCGCTGCGTCCAGGTGAGGACTTCATGCGCTTCGCGCTCCGGCAGTTCGCCGTCGAGGAACGCCTGCAATTTCAATCGTTGTTCCTGGTTCATACCAAAACATTTTCAACCACGGATGGACACAGATAAAATCCTGACCGGATAGTGGGATGGGTGGATGAATGGATAAATGAATCGTGGCACGTCCGCCAACAATCCAGCAATCCCGTAATCCAACAATCCATTGTCTTATCCGTGTTCATCCGTGGTTAAATTTCGTTTTTCACATCCGCCAGCAACGCGGCCATCTTCCGGCGCGCATAAAACAACCGCGACATCACCGTGCCCATCGAGCAGCCGACCGTTTTGGCGATGGTCTTGTATTCCATGTCTTCAAATTCGTGCAGCACCAGAACCGTGCGGTGCTCCGCGGTCAACTGGCCCAAGGCGCCGTCAATTTTCTTCCGCAACTCGGCGCGCTCCAGACCGGCCGTCGGATTCGCGCTCACGACGGGCATCTGCCGTTCCACGCCGCCATTTTCTTCCTCCAGCTCCTCGATGGAATCGGTGCGATGCCGTTTCTGCTTCCGCAAATGATCGAGGCAAAGATTGATGACAATGCGAGTCATCCACGTCGTGAAGCTGGATTCGCCCTGGAACTGGGCCAGCCGCTGCCAGCCTTTGATCCAGGCTTCCTGTGAAAGATCAACCGCGTCTTCCTCGTGGCGCGTCATGCTGAAGGCGCGGGCGTAAATCTGGTCGCGATGCCGGAAGACCAGTTCCTCAAACGCCGCCAGCTCGCCTTGCCGGGCGGCTTTCACCAACGCATCGTCATCGGCAGCGGAATAATTCATTCCAGACATGGGTTGGACGATGCTGGGAAAACTTTATTCAACGGAAACTAAAGTTTTCCCTTGGTGCTGGGCAGCTGCCCGGCGATGCGCGGATCGTGCGCGCAGGCGGCATCGGCGGCGCGGGCGAAGGCCTTGAACAGCGCCTCGACGATGTGATGCGGTTCGTCGCCGTAAAGCAGCTCCAGATGCAGATTGCAGCGGGCTTCATTCGCGAATCCCTGGAAAAACTCACGGGCAAGCCCGAAGCGAAACGCGCTGGAGGCATCCTGCTTTTTCTCCGCCTCGGAAATCTGCTTCTGCGAAAACTTGTCCAGCCCGCGCCAGACGAGGTAGGGGCGTCCGCTGAAGTCAATCACGCAACGGGCGAGGCATTCGTCCATCGTCACAAAGGCTTCACCAGTGAACGGATTCTTGGGATGAAACCCCGCGCCATAGCGGCGGATACCGCGCTTGTCACCCAGCGCCTGCGCAAAGGCCTGGCCCAGGGCGATGCCGCAATCTTCCACGGTATGATGCGCATCCACGGCCAGGTCACCATTGCAGCGCAAATCCAAATCCATGGTCGCGTGCTTCGCGAACAGGACCAGCATATGGTCGAAAAAGGGAATTCCGGTCTTTACCGACGATTTGCCTTTGCCATCAAGGTTGAGCCGGACGGAAATTTTCGTTTCCAGCGTGTGGCGTTTAATTTTGGACTGCCGAGCGTTCATCGTGGAAATTAAACCAGAGCGGTGGCGGAAAGACCAAGCGGAATTGCACGGTCAAAACTATTTCCGGGGGACCAGGGGGGTTGCGGCATCCAGTTTTTTTTGAACCTCGTCGATTTGCTTTTGCAGCGACTCCGGCAAGGGCGAAACGGTTTGGGCGAGGCGAAACCAGTGGATGGCCTGGCCGTAATTCCCGGCATCCTCTTCCAGGCGCGCCAGATTGATGGCGAGATCGTCGAGGACCAGCTTGTCCTCCTTCTGCTGTTCAGGGCTGCGGAGCTGGAATTTTTTTATGCCGAGTTCCAAAACGTTTCGAGCGCGGCCGGTATCGTGCATGCCGTCGCGGTAGAGCCGCCCGAGTTCAAAAAGGATTTCACAGCTGTCGGGATTGTTCCGCAGCCCTTCGCGCAAAAAGGCCTCGGCTTCCTGCGTCCGGCCCATGTGTTCGCGCAGGAAAAAAGCGCCGACGGTGTAGGTCTCGATCTTTTGCGGGTCCAGATCGGCGGCGAGGCGGAGCCACGGGAGGATTTCGCGTTCGTTGTTGTGTTCCAGGTGCGTGTGCTGGGTGATGCGAAAGTGGCGGCCAAAGGCGTCAATCCAGTCCCTGGGTTTGCCAAGGAAATCCTCGTTCTTTTCGTCCTCCTCGGATTCCTTTTTGCCGTGGCTGGCGGAGATGATCTCCTTCTGCTCTTCGGAGTTCTTGTCAAAGACGGACGGATAATAGCCGCTGTGAAAATAAACGTCGGCCATGGTGAAGAAATGATTCGCGAACAGCTTGCGTCCGTCGCCAAACATCATGCCGAAAACATTGTCCGATTTGGCCCGAACACTCCAGCCCTCGGCGCGCGAGGCCAGCCCGGTCGCCAGCGTGAACGCCAGCGTCAGCAAAGCCGCAAGCACCAGGAGCGGGGATATTTTCATCACGTCGTCAGATTTTTCCGATTGAAGCCAAGCCACGCGAGGAAGAGAAAAATGCCCGTCCAGATCGCCGCATAAACGGTCGCCAACGCCAGCGCCGTCCACGACACCAGCGTTTGATCGTAGACCAGGAAGTCGCGCAGGTCGAACCACTCCAGGTGCGGAATGCCAAAGTAAACCACCGTCAGCAAAAACTGCATCGGCTCGGGCTGCTGGAGCGCGATGACTTTCAAGTGCGAACCGATGCCAAGAATGGCCACGACCACGATGAAGGTAATGGTGGAGGTGGACGATGGGGCGGCAAAATAAATCGAGCCAAGCAAAACCAGCGCGATGACAATCGCCAGCATGGCCCAGTGCAGCCACAGAGCCTGAAAATACATCCCCAGCGGCCAGATGTGTTCGTGTGAGCCGGTGATGATGGCGAAGAAAAAATAGAACACCACCAGCGCCACGCCCGTGGCCAGCCAGCAGCCGAGAAATTTGCCGACGATGACCTGGGCCCGGGACACCGGCTTGGCGAGCAGCGGAAAGATGGTGCGCGCCTCGCGTTCCGCCGGAATCTGCCGGGCGGTGGTGACGATGGCGATCACCAGGGCGGAGACCCAGATGAGCAGCAGGCAGATGTCCTTGACGTAGCGGACGATTTTTTCGTCGTGGAAAAAATTCACCGAGCCGGCCGCCACGGTGAGCAGCGCCGTCAGCACAAACAGGACGTAGAAATCCTTGCGCCGGTAAAGTTCCTTGATGACGACGCCGGCGAGCGCGATGATTTTGTTCATGACAGAGGTTGCGACTGGGCACCGACAATTTTAAGAAACGCCTGTTCGAGATTGGCGTGGCCGGCGGAAATTTCCGCGACCGGGCCGACGGCCTTCAACTCACCCTGATGCACGATGGCCACGCGGTCGCAGACGGTCTCGACCTCACCCATTTCATGCGACGAAAAGAAAACGGTTTTGCCCTCGTTCTTCAAACGCTGGATGATTTCACGAACTTTCATGCGGCCCAACGGATCCAGGCCGCTGGTCGGTTCGTCGAGAACGAGCAGATCGGGATTGTTGATGAGCGCCTGCGCCAGGCCGACCCGCTGCTGCATCCCCTTGGAATAGGATTTGATCGGACGCTTCGCAGCGTGTTCGAGTTCGACCAGTTTGAGCAGTTCCGGAATCCGCTTGTCCGTGTCCGCGCGCGACAGCCCGAAGATTTTGGCGTAGAAACGGAGCAGTTCATCGGCGGTCAAAAATTTGTAGTAATACGTCAACTCCGGCAGATAGCCGATGCGCTGGCGGGCGATGGGTTGGCGGACATCAATCCCAAAGAGATAGGCCGTGCCGCTGGTCGGGGGGATGAAACCGAGCAGGACATTCATGGTGGTGGTCTTGCCGGCACCGTTCGGGCCGAGGAACCCGAAGACTTCGCCGGCGTTGACTTCCAGATCCAGACTGACCAGCGCCGTCTTGGTCTTCTGCCGTAATTCGCGGCTGTTGAATTCGACGTGCAACTTGTCCGTTTTCAGAATGACGCTCATGCTATATTCAAACGGTTGTAAATCACAGACCTGTTTCGTAATTCAAATTGGCGGTCGAGTCAACTGCGGGGATGCTCTGATTTGAATTTCAAGCTTGGGAAAATAGCGCAAGTTGTGCCAACTGCGGCATGTTCCCAGCATCCTCTCACTGCGGAATCAGCACTTTCCGCGCAGCGCCCAGATCAGGAAATTAACGATTTTCATCGTGGCCAGACTCAACCACAACCAGACTGATGAACCAAGCTTTCCTTGACCAGGAGAACCCGGGGAGAGGCAGCGTTTGATTGGCCAGTCACAATCCTTTTCGGTTCGCAGCCATTTGCGGTGGAATGATTTTGCCGGGGCCCAAATCCCAAGCTTCCGGAAACACCAGGCACCAAATTCAAACACCGCGCGCGAACGCGCATTGCCGGGGCTTGGTGCTTCACCACAGCCGGAGCGGGCGTTCTTGGGACCGCTTGAATCCATGATGCCACACAAAAAAGCCCGGAGCTTTCGCCCGGGCTTTGTGGTATTGATGTTCCAATTATGGGAGTTGGTGGACTGGCGTCACACCCACGCTCAGCGTGCAGGTTGGGCTGGCGGCCACGGTCGAAGTATTATAAGTGCCGTTAGCCGGGCAGCCGGGGATGTTGCTCGCCGAGTTCAACTTGATGTAAGGCTTCACGTCGTCGAGGGTGACTACGGAGGTGCTGACTTTCTTGTTTTCCAACGCCCACTGGTTGACCGCCGCGTCAATCTGGCGAAGGTTGTTGATACAGGCACTGGCCTGCGAATTAGCACGGGCCCGCACGTAGTTGGGAATGGCGATGGCGGCCAGCATACCGATAATAGCCACTACAATCATTATCTCAACCAATGTGAAGCCCGCCCGGTTATAATGGGCAGTAGTTTTCATACTTCGTTGTCTCTTTCTATTGTGGGTGAACAACGTGCCAGGCGGGTTAATATAAGGACCTGAACCGTTCACGGATTGCCTGACACGACCACAACGGAAATAAACTAGCAGCACTGATGCCAAATTTGAAACTGATTCCGTGGGTGGTGGGCTGGAAATCGATGGTTGAGAAGTGGCCTGATTGCTCCATTCCAAAGGGATTGCGGCTTTTGCGAGGAACACGCGAACTGTTGGTTCTGATCAGGAATCCCTGAGAGACTGCCTGAAAAGAAGGGCAAGGCGTCCCGCCTGCCGTAGAAGGGTGAGATTTGCCCCCAGAAAAACTGTCCGAGTTCCGGCAGCGTTCATGTTCTACAGGAGGCAGATGAAGGGCGACGATGATTCCGCCGGGTGGAAGCACCGGCTTTGCGTCAGCCAGGATGTCCAGCGCTATAATTTTCACAGAGACTCCTAGACTCCTGGGGAATTCGCAGACAGGAATCCGGAGCGCAAGCAAAAAAGCCCGAGGCTTTCGCCCCGGGCTTTGGTAGCAGTCAATTTCCGATTACGGGAGTTGGTGGGCCGGGGTCACACCTACGCTCAGCGTGCAGGTCGGGCTGGCGGACACGGTGCTGACATTATAAGTGCCGTTAGCCGGGCAGCCGGGGATTGCACTCGCCGAATTCAACTTGATGTAAGGCTTCACGTCGTCGAGGGCAACGGTGTCGGTGCTGACTTTCTTGTTTTCCAACGCCCACTGGTTGATCGCCGCGTCAATCTGGCGAAGGTTGTTGATGCACGCATTGGCCTGGGAGGTGGCGCGGGCCTTGACGAAGTTCGGAATCGCAATCGCGGCCAGCAAGCCGATGATGGCGACCACGATCATGATTTCGACCAGCGTGAAACCCGCATTACGGATGTTTTTCGTTGTCTTCATTTGTATTGTTCTTTCTCTGTTTATTGTGCGGTGTGAACTTCGCGACTGGCGGGTTATATGATGACACTTTTGTTCACTTGCATTGCCTGTCGCAACCGCAACTACAGGGACCATAGCAGCACCAATGCCAAAGTCAAACACCCTGCCCCAATGGGTATCCCGCAGCCTGACCCGCAAAAAAATCAAATAAAACCAACAATTTGAATCTGACTGTCCGCCCAAAGTGTCCTGCCAGTCAACTGGCCTGTAACAATTCAAGACACTCCGTCAATCTCCTCCCCCAGCCCGGACGACCGGTTTCATGTCGTTGACATAATTACCAATGCCTACGATTGCCAAAATATCGTGGCTTTTAATTTCCTATGGACAATTTTGAGATTCACCGACCAGCGAACCGGCACCACCCATCAGGTACGCACAGCCAGCGGCGGATTTAATCCATGGTGGCAAATCCCTCTCCGAGTCGGTGCAACTCCCGAATCTTGCCGACACAATCTCCGGCGTCATGGCTTAATACAACCCGCAATGGATGACGAGGGCACTCCGTCCGGATGCCGACCACCGCCGCAAATACTTCGGCTGGAAACACGGGCGATTTTCGAGAGGGGAGACTGGCCGGGGTGAAACACCACGGCGAACTTCGGCAGCTGGGAAGGAAATCGTCGCCAGGGAATCCGTCAACCTTCAGGAAAAAGTTTTATGAAGAACGCGGAGCGAATCTCCCGGCTTAAGTCGTGCGCCGCGGCACGGTTTTAACCGGTTCGTTGCGTAGCAGAATCGACGCAGATTCGCACAGCCCGATAAACGTCTCCTCCGCCAGATTCAGCCGCTTGCCGCGCCAGTGAAGAATGCCCCATTGGCGTTGCAGCTTTCGCCGGCCCAGCGGCAGGGCCACGAGCGAGCCTTCCTCGATTTCTTTTCGCGCGATCCACGGCGCGAGAATGCTCACACCGATGCCGAGCTTCACCAGCTCCTTCGTCGCCTCCATGCTGCCGACTTCGAGCACGGTATTGAGCACCATCTGTTCGCGCCGGAAATAATCTTCGATGAGCCGGAACGTGATGCTGCGCTTGCTGTAAAGAATGTAATTCTGGCGCGGGATTTCGGAACGCTCCACGCGACCGGCCTGCGCCCAGGGATGCAGCGCGGCGACGATGAAATGAAGTTCGTCCGTGAACAACGGATGCGATTCCAGCTGCGGCTCGTTGCTGCCGAGCGAAAGGGCGAGGTCAATCCGCTGGTGCAACAGGGCATCCACCAACTCGGGCGTGTCGCCCGGCTCGAGGGTGATGGCATGTTCGGGAAAACTTTCTTTGAACTCGCGCAACACCGGCGGAATGATGTGCTGGCACGCGGTCGTGCTGGCACCCAGCCGCAGCCGGCCCCTGCCCCACTTGCCCAGATGGCCCAGGGTTTCGCGCGCCGTCTTCATCTCCTGCAGGATTTTCTTGGAGTGGTGCAACAGCTGTTCGCCCGCCTGGGTGAGCACGACTTTTTTACCCAGCCTGTCCAAAAGACGACAGCCGATTTCCCTCTCCAGCGCCTTCATCGAGTGGCTGATGCCGGATTGGGTGATGTGCAGCTCCCGCGCGGTCTGCGTGAAGCTGCCGGTGCGGGCCAGGACGTTAAACGCGCGGAGCTGCCTGCTGTCAAGCGGCAGGCTCATCTATGAATCCTATTCATGGTTCCCATGGAAATTTAGCTGAGCATTCATTGTTCCAATTCTTGAAGCATGGCACCGCCAAAGCTTAAAACCGTGTCGTCGCGCAACTGCGGCCGTGATATGAGCAAAAAAATTCAGACCGTCAAAAAGTTCAGCGCCGTCCACCAACCGCTGCGGGTCGGCTTCGTGCCGTTGACGGACTGCGCGCCCCTCGTGATGGCGGAGGAACTTGGCTTGTTCACCAAATTCGGCCTGCGCGTGAAGCTGAGCCGCGAACTCGGCTGGGCGACGATTCGCGATAAAGTCATCCACGGCGAACTGGAAGCCGCCCACGCCATCGCCGCGATGCCCGTCGCCGCCACGCTCGGTCTCGGCTCCGTTGCCTGCGACTGCCTGACGGCGCTGGTGTTGAATCTCAACGGCAACGCCATCACGCTCTCAACTGAGCTGTGGAAACGAGGTGTGTGTGACGGCAGGACGCTTCGCGAAGAAATCGTCCGCTCGCGTCACGAGAAGATTTACACCTTTGGCGTGGTCTTTTCATTCTCGTCGCACCGGCATCTGCTGCGCCGCTGGTTTGCCGCGCAAGGGATTGATCCAGACCGCGACGTCCGCATCGTGGTTGTGCCGCCGCCCCAGATGGTCGTGAATCTCAAGGCCGGCCATCTGGATGGATTTTGCGTCGGCGAACCGTGGAATTCAGTGGCCGTCCAGTCAAAGACCGGCTGGATTGTGGCAACGAGTTCGGAGTTGGACCCGCAGCATCCTGAAAAGGTTTTGATGGTGCGCAGCGACTTCGCGGCCAAGCATGACGAGGAGCACATTGCACTCATCGCCGCGCTTCTGGAAGCGTGCGAATTTTGCGACCAGCCGGAAAATCACGACCACCTCATCAGGACCCTCGCCCGGCCGGAATACCTCGGAGTTTCCGAATCGGCGCTGCGCCACGGCATCACGGGCGGGATGGATTTGGGTCACGACCGCGAACGGAAGTTGCGCGACTTCTGCATTTTCAGCCGTGATTCCGCAAACACTCCTTCGGGCGACAAGGTGGCCTGGGCGATTGAGCTGGTGCGTGCCAGCGGGCTGTGCCCGGAACCGTCCGCGATCAACTTCGCCTTGGGCCGCAAAATTTTCCGCACTGATATTTTCAACCGGGCCGTCGGCCTGCACAATTCCAACCCCACCATTCATGATGAAAAACCAACCCAACCAGAAAATGAACTCGTCCTTGCCTGATCTCAACCGCCGCCAGTTCCTCGGCAAAGCCGCCAAGGGACTGACGCTCACCGCGCTGTTCGCCGGCCTGCCGAAAGGCTGGATGGGCACGGCCTTCGCCAGCGACGCGCCGGAAACGGCCACGCTGAACTTCGGCATGATCGCGCTGACGGATTGTTCGCCCATCGTCATCGCGCACGAAAAGGGATTGTTCAAAAAATACGGCATCAATTCCACCGTCACCAAGGGCGCGAACTGGGCGGCCATCCGCGACAACCTTTCGAGCGGCACCATTCAAGCCACCCACATGCTTCTCGGTATGCCAATCGCCAGCACAATGGGACTGGCCGGTTCGCCGAAAAAGCCGATGATCATCCCGTGGCTGCTAAACCGGAACGGCCAGGCGATCACGCTCAAGTCCGAGTGGATCGGCAAAGTGGCCGCCGATCCGAAGGCGTTGCAACCATTCGTCAAACAGGCCCAATCGCTCGGCGAACCGCTGACGTTTGCGATGACGTTTCCGCCGGGCACGCACGCGATGTGGATGCGCTATTATCTCGGTGCCGGCGGCATTAATCCGGACAAGGATGTTTCGCTCATCACCGTGCCGCCGCCTCAAATGGTGGCGAACATGAAGATTGGCAAGATGGACGGCTTCTGCGTGGGCGAACCGTGGAACGCCCGCGCCATCAGCGACAAGATCGGCTTCACCTCCGTTTCCACGCAGGACATGTGGAAGGATCACCCGGAAAAAGTCTGCGCGTTCCTCGCGGAATTTGCCGACAAGAATCCCAAGACCGTCAAAGCCGTGCTCAAGGCGTTGAACGAGGCGAGCGTGTGGCTGGACGTGATGGACAACCGCCCGGAGCAATGCCAGATCGTCAGCAAGCCGACTTACATCAACTGCGATCCGAAGACGATCCTCGGCCGTTTGCAGGGCCACTACGATTACGGCGACGGCCGCACGAAGGAAGATCCGAACTACATGATCTTCAGCAGCCGCAACTGCAATTATCCGCAGCCCAAATACGCCAAGTGGTTTCTCTCGCAATATCGCCGCTGGGGTTTGCTCAAGGGCACGCCCGACTATGAAGGCATTTCCAAACAGGTCATGCGCCCGGACATCTACGAAGAGGCGATGAAGGAAATCGGCTACACGCACGGCGGCCTGGATAACAGCAAGGAAACGCTGTTCGACGGCGCCACGTTTGACCCGACCGTTGACCTCGACGCATATGCGAAGAGCTTCGCGGTGAACAATGTGAAGGGCTGAAGCCAATGTCTCACGCAAAGAACGCCAAGTCCGCCAAGGGTTTTGAAAAGGAAATTTCCTTTGCGTTCTTCGCACCCTTTGCGTGAGGAAAAAAATTTATGAAAACGTTTAAATTCGACTGGCTCCTGTTGCCTCTGATCGGCGTGGCTGCCGTTCTGATTCTGTGGCAGATCTCCTGCGTGACGTGGGCGAAGGATCTGCCCACGCCGGCGAAAACATGGGAGGTCAGCAAATCCTACGTCATTGAGCCGTTCGCCAAACGTGGCGAAATGGACCAGGGCATTTTGCGGTTCACCTGGTATTCGCTCATCCTGGTCGCCAAGGGCTACGCACTGGCGCTGCTCATCGGCACGCCGATCGGATTCTTCCTGGGGCTGTCCAAGACGTTCACGAAAATTTTTGACCCGATCATCCAGGTGTTGCGCCCGGTATCGCCACTGGCGTGGTTGCCGCTTGGGCTGGTCCTGTTCATGGGCGCGGGCAAGAACGCCTCGGAACTTGGCGCGCTGTTCACCATCGCCGTCTGCTCCATGTGGCCGACGGTCATGAATACGGCAGTCGGCGTGCGCGCCATTCCGCAGGATTATCTCAACGTGGCGAAGGTGCTGAAGCTCTCGCGCACCAAGACGCTTTTCAAGGTGCTGATCCCCGCGACGCTGCCGTATATGTTTACCGGCTTCCGTTTGAGCCTGGGCATCGCGTGGCTCGTCATCGTCGCAGCCGAAATGCTTACAGGTCGTCCCGGTGTTGGCGGCTTTCTGTGGCAGGAATATAACGCGCTCATCTATGAACACATCATCCTCTGCATCGTCACGATCGGTGTGATCGGCTTCATCCTCGACCGGTTGATGAGCCTGGTGGAACGCCGTTTCAAAACCATTTGATCAACCCCATGAACGCCTCACGCAAAGAACGCAAAGGACGCAAAGAAGGTGGAAAGTTTAGCAGCGAAACTGCCACGCCCTTCTTCGGGCAGTCCGTTCACGATGCGTTCGATGCCGTGTTTCAAATGAACCTCACCAACGCTGATCAAAAGGCCGTGACGCCGCTCACTCAAGCGAAGTTGCGTCAGCACCTGCCTGCCGTGAACCGAAATGAGCTTCTCCACGGATTTAAGCTCCACAATCACTTTGTCCTCGACGAGCAAATCGGCACGAAAGCCTTCATCGAACATGAGTTCGTCGTAACGAATGGGAACCGGAACCTGTCGCTGCACACGAAGACCCTGTTTCTACAACTCATAGGCCAGCGTCACTTCGTAGACGGTTTCCAGCAGTCCGGGCCCGGTGCGCGTGTGAACCTTGAAGGCCACGTCGAGGATGATTTTGGAAATTTCATTTTCACTCAAAGATGCTGTTTGGGAATTTTTCATAGGATGACAAACTGCGCCGCCACTGGGAAAAATTCAAGACCTGCCTCACGCAAAGACCGCAATGGACGCAAAGGCTCCGAATGGACTGAAGCGTCCGTCACCCGTCCAATTTATTTTTCTCCGTTGCGTCCTTCGCGCCCTTTGCGTGAGGCAAAATAGTTATGGCCTACCTCGAACTCAACAACGTCTCGAAGCATTTCGGCGGCGCGCCCGTGCTAAAGGACATCAACCTGTCCGTCGAAAAGGGCGAGTTCGTCGCCATCGTCGGGTTTTCCGGCGCGGGTAAGACAACGCTCATCTCGCTCATCGCGGGATTGCTCAAGCCCGGCCACGGTTCGCTCACGTTGAACGATCTGGAAATCACCGGGCCAGGGCCGGATCGCGGCATCGTTTTCCAGAATTATTCACTGCTGCCGTGGCTGACGGTGTTTGAAAATATTTTACTCGCCGTGGAAGCGGTGAACCCGAACTGGTCGGCGGCGAAGCGCACGGAGCACGTCGAAAAATACATCGCGATGGTCAACCTCACGCCCGCGCGCAATAAGCTGCCAAGCGAACTTTCCGGCGGCATGCGGCAGCGCGTGTCCGTAGCGCGCGCGCTGGCGATGGATCCGCAAATTCTGCTGCTCGACGAGCCGCTGTCCGCGCTGGATGCGTTGACACGTGCGACGTTGCAAGACGAGATTTCCCGCATCTGGTCGGAAAATAAAAAAACCGTCCTGATGATCACGAACGATCCGGATGAAGGCATCCTGCTCGCCGACCGCATCATCCCGTTGACCGCCGGACCTGGCGCGACGCTGGGACCGGAGATCACGATTGACATCCCGCGTCCACGCGACCGGAAAGCCATCAACCACGATGCACGGTTCAAGAAAATCCGCCGCGAACTGATCGCCTTCATGCTGGATTCCAAGAGCGAACGGCACACATCCGTCACGAAGAAACTGATTCTGCCGGACATCGAGCCGGAAGATTTGGAACGGCCGCCGCGCATCTTCTCCGGCCGTCCGAAACCGAAACGCGCCGGTGAAATCAAGGAAGAGACGGTGGCAATATGAGCGACCACGTCGAACTGTCCAACCTGACCAAGATTTATCCGACGCCGAAAGGCGAGGCGGTGATCGTCAAGGATTTCAACCTGCGCATCAAAAAAGGCGAGTTTGTCACGCTCATCGGGCATTCGGGCTGCGGCAAGAGCACGGTGCTCTCCATGCTCGCCGGGCTGAGCGAGATTTCCGACGGCAGCATTATTCTGGCCGCACGCGAACTCGACGGCGCGGGGCCTGATCGTGGCGTGGTGTTTCAATCGCCTTCACTGCTGCCGTGGCTGACGGCGTTTGAAAATGTGATGCTGGGCGTGAACCAGGTTTTTTACACGGCGGACAAGACGGAGCGCCGTGAAATCGTCGAGTATTACCTCACGGTCGTCGGCCTCGGCGACGCGATGCACAAGCGCCCCGCGGAACTGTCGCAGGGCATGCGGCAGCGCGTCGGCATCGCCCGCGCGTTCGCGCTCAAGCCGAAGATGCTGTTGCTGGACGAACCGTTCGGAATGCTCGACACGCTCACGCGCTACGAATTGCAGCAGGTGCTCATCGAGCTGTGGCGCAAAAACAAGATCACCGCGCTCATGGTCACGCACGACGTGGACGAGGCGCTGTTCCTGAGCGACCGCATCGTGTGCATGACGGACGGCCCGGCGGCGGAGGTCGGTGAAATCATGGACGTGCATTTCCCGCGTCCGCGCGAGCGCAAGACGGTGTTTGAACATCCGGATTATTATAAGCTGCGCGAACAGCTCATTGAATTTCTCGAAGTCCGCGCCCATCGCAAACACCCGACAGCAACCCCAACGCCACCCGCTGGCCCGTCGGCCGGTGCGGCGGCGGTCTCTCCGGTCGAAACGGTTTCGACCTGATTCCAATGAAACAAACCCATCCATCAAAAAAACAAAATCAGAACTGAATGAAAAGCCAACTAAAACATCTCTCTGCCGGCGCCCTGGTCCTCGCCGCCCTGGAATCGGTTCACGCCCAATACACCCCGCCGCCGCCGCCTACGCCGTTCCAGGGATTCATCAACGAATTTTTCCGCGGCAAGGATCCCTACATGAACCAGTGGGACATTGGCGGCAACAACCGTTTCCGCTATGAAAACCATCAGGGTTACGGCATTCCCGGCATCGGCACGGCCGCCCCGCCGCCCAATACGCAATCGGTGGATTTCCGCGCGCACGGCGCCAAGGTGGACAACGATTATTATCTGACCCGCACGCGGCTGCATGTCGGTTATACGGAAAAATGGTGGAGCGCGTATGTCGAAGGCCAGATGAGCACGGACAACAACGACGCGCGTTTCGCCTACGCCAATGCGCCTGCCGTTCCCGGTACGGTGAAGCGCAAAGGCAACGGCCCGGAAGCCGATCTGATCGACCTGCACCAGGGCTACGTCACCCTCGGCAACCACAAGGAATTTCCGCTCTCGGCCAAAGTCGGCCGCCAGGAATTGTCCTATGGCGAGGAACGATTGATCGGCGCATACAACTGGAACAACATCGGCCGCTCCTTCGATGCCGCCAAAGTCCGCTGGCAGAATGAATGGTTCGGCGCGGACTTTTTCAGCGGCCGGCCGGTCGTGCCGCAGGACGGCCAGTTCGACGTGGCCAACACCTACGACTTCCTCTCGGGTGTTTATGCCACGAGCACGAAAGTGCCCAAGAACCTCCTCGACGTTTATTTTCTGGCGCGCAATTCCACCCGCCAGGCCAACAGCGCCGAACCCAGCCCGCAATTCCCGCAGCCGACCGCGCGCGACATTTACACTGTCGGTGGCCGCGTGAAATCCAAGCCGGGCGAGCTGGCCGACTGGGATTATGCCGTGGAAGGCGCGTATCAGTTCGGTGATTTTGCCCCCACGACCACGGCGGCGCGGTTGACGCAAAACGCCTTCATGTTTGTCGCGCAGGGCGGTTACACCTTCACCGATCTGTGGTCCACCCCGCGGCTTGGATTGGAATACGACTATGGTTCCGGCGACAACAATCCCAACGATGGCACCCACGGGACGTTTGAAAATTTATTCCCGACCAACCACAAGTTTTATGGCTCGATGGATCTGGTCTCGCTGCAAAACATCCAGGATCTGGGAATCAACCTGACCTGCAAGCCGACTTCGCGCATGAGTTGCGCCCTCATGGGCAATGCCCTGTGGCTCGCCAACACAGACGATTATTTTTACACGGTCGGCGGCGCACCGCGCACCACCGGCGGTTACGGCATTCATCCCAACTACAACAGCTTCCTCGGCACCGAACTGACAGCGATCACCGGTTACGCCGTCACGCGCTTTGCCCAGATCGAGGCCGGCTATAGCCACTTCTTTGTCGGAAAATACGTTGAACAATCCCTTGCCGGTGTCGGCGGGGCCACGGATGCGAACTTCTTCTATGTCCAGACCTCCATCAATTTTTAATCACGGATTTAGCGACGTCGTTCCTCCCGTCGCCGCGCCTCACCGCCAAGTGGGGCGCGTCCCCCTTTCCTTGATCGCGCCATGAGCACCGTCCCGTTCATCCCGGAAACTGCACCGTTCTCGACCGAGCAACGCGCGTGGCTCAACGGCTTTCTCGCCGGACTCCATTCCTCCGCACCCGCCGGTGCCGCAGCCGCGCCGGCGGCAAATGCCGAGCCGCTCCTCATCCTCTTCGGCTCGCAAACCGGTTCTGCCGAAGGTCTCGCCAAGAAAGTGGCGAAGGAATCGCAGTCGCGCGGCTTCGCGCCAAAATTGCTGCCGTTGAATGATTACGAAGCGGCAAATCTTCCCACCGCGAGCAAGGCCGTCATCATCTCCAGCACCTGGGGCGACGGCGAACCGCCGGATAACGCGGTGAATTTCTGGAACTGGCTCAACGCGGAAACCGCGCCGCGTCTGGAGAAGCTACAGTTCGCCGTGCTCGGTTTGGGCGATAAAAATTATTCCGACTTCTGCGGCGCCTCGAAAAAATTTGATGACCGCCTCGCCGCCCTTGGGGCCAAACGTCTCGCGCCCCGAGGTGAATGTGACGCGGACTACGAAGTGGCGGCCAAAAACTGGATGGAGGGCCTCTGGGAAAAGCTGGGCGGCGGAAGCACAAACGGCGCACAAACAAACGGTAATCACTCATCGCTGTTCCCTCTCCCCGGGGGAGAGGGTCAGAGTGAGGGGAAAATCTCTCCCGCAACTCCGCTTTACGACAAAGCCCATCCCTTCCCTGCCCGATTGCTGAAAAACCTGCTGTTGAACCAGCCCGGCTCTGGCAAGGAAGTCCGGCACTTTGAAATCGCGCTCGGCGGCAGCGGCCTAAATTATGAAGTCGGTGATGCGCTTGGCGTGATTCCAGAAAACTGTCCCGAACTCGTTGCGCAAGTTCTCGCCGCCCTCAAGGCCACTGGCGATGAACCGGTCAAAGTGGATGATTCCATTCTTCCTTTGCGCGATGCGCTCACAAAAAAGTTCGATCTTGCAAAACCAACACAGGAACTGCTTACAGCGGTCGCCCAAAGCGCCCCCTCGCCCCTCGGAGGGGAGAGGGCCGGGGTGAGGGGTGAAAGCGTGGTTGGACAATCAAACAAAGTCAGCGCATCCAACGAACCTTCCCACCCCTCACCCTCAATCCCTCTCCCCTCCGAGGGGCGAGGGAGGTCCGATGCGAAACCGTCGGAACTCAGCTCCCTGCTCGCGCCGGAACGCGCCGGGGATTTGAAGAAATGGCTGCGTGGTCGCGACGTGCTGGACGTGCTCACACTGGGCCAATTCACATTCACCGAACTGTTGCCACTGCTACGCAAGCTCACGCCGCGCCTTTATTCAATATCATCCTCGCCCAAGGCGCATCCCGGCGAAGTGCATCTGACCGTCGGCGCGGTGCGCTACGAAGCTTTTGGCCGCACGCGCAAAGGCGTGGCCTCGACTTTTCTCGCCGATCTCGCGGAAAAGGCCGGTTCGGTAAAAGTTTTTGTGCAGCCGTCGCATGGTTTCAAGCCACCGGTGAACGGCGACACGCCGATGATCATGGTCGGCCCCGGCACGGGCATTGCCCCGTTCCGCGCGTTTCTGGAGGAACGGGCCGCGCTGGGCGCGAAGGGGAAAAACTGGCTGTTCTTTGGTGACCAGAAACGCTCCGCCGATTTTCTCTACAAGGAACAGCTCGTCGCCTGGCAGAAATCCGGCTTCCTTACGCGACTCGACCTCGCCTTCTCGCGCGACCAGGCGGACAAGATTTACGTTCAGGACCGCATGATGGAAAACGCCGCCGAGTTGTGGTCATGGCTGGAAGCCGGCGCGCATTTTTATGTCTGCGGCGATGCCTCACGCATGGCGAAGGACGTGGACGCCGCACTCCATAAAATCATCGAGACGGCCGGTGGCAAAAATGCCGACGAGGCGAAAGCTTACGTTGCCAGATTAAAATCCGACAAACGTTATCAACGTGATGTGTATTAAAATCCAGCTGGAGCGTTTCATCAGCGTAGCGCAGGTTGGCAACCTGCTGTTTCGCCGACTGCTAGTCGGCGGATCATTGTTGGCAGGTGGCGTCTGCGGATTGCCAATCCGCGATACAGCAGACTGCCAGTCTGCGCTACTTACATGAACAACACTCTCCCAGAGCCGCTCGCCACCGCTCCGTTCTCGCCGGAGCAGAAGGAATATCTGTCCGGCCTGTTCGCCGGCGCCGCCGCGCGCGGCCAGAAATTCAGCGACGTCGAGCCTGTGCCGCAAAACGACGATTTGATTTTTGAAGAACGGGTGAAGCGCGAGCTGCATCCGCTCGATGCCTACGAACAACTCGTCGAAAACTCCATCCACAACAAGGCGCCTGACAAGGAGGAAATTTTCCGCTTCAAATGGAACGGCCTGTTTTTTCTCACGCCGGTCAAGGATGCGTTCATGGCGCGACTGCGGATTCCCGGCGGACTGTTGCGAACCTTCCAGCTTCGCGAACTGGCGAACATTGCAAAGGAACTCACCAGCGGCTACGTCCAGATCACCACGCGCGCCAATCTGCAGATGCGCCTCATCCAGCCAAAGAATGCGCCGGAATTTCTGCGCCGCGTCCAGAGCGTCGGCCTGCACACCCGCGGTGCGGGCGCGGACAATATCCGGAACCTCACGGCGAATCCCACGGCGGGCATTGACCCGGTGGAGCTGATCGATGTGATGCCGTTCTGCCAGCAGATCGGGCAGATCATCATCAACGACCGTTCGTTCTACGATCTGCCGCGCAAGTTCAACATCGCCTACGATGGCGGCGGCCTTATCGGCACGGTGGAGGACACGAACGACATCGGCGTCAAGGCGGTGTTAATCGGACAACCGCCCGCAACTTCTCCCTCGCCCCTCGGAGGGGAGAGGGCCAGGGTGAGGGGTGGGGAAATTGAAAAAAACTCAACAGCCAACATTCAACAGCCAACATCCAATGATGCGTCCGGTTCGCAGCGTCATTGGATGTTGGACGTTGAATGTTCGGCGTTGGATGTTTCCAAAAAATCCCACCCCTCAATCCCTCTCCCCTCCGAGGGGCGAGGGAGGCCAGTGTCGGATGCCGCGGGCAGTCCGATTGAGCCCGGCGTTTATTTCCGCATCTGCCTCGGCGGTGCGACCGGACACAAGGCCTTTGCCCGCGACCTCGGTGTCGTGGTGCCACCAGCGGAAATCAACAAAGTCATCGTGGCCGTGCTGCGGGTTTATATCGAGCGGGGCTGCCGCACGGACCGCAAAAAAGCGCGGCTGAAACATCTGCTCGAAAAGATGTCGCTCGAAGAATACCTCGCGCACGTCGAAGAAAAACTCGGCACGCAGCTTCGGCGCGCGCCTTATGACGCGGCGCAGATGCGCTGGGCGAGCCACGAACTGCCGCATTCACATGTCGGTGATTTTCCCCAGAAGCAGCGCGGCTTGAATTACGTCGGCGCGACCTGCCCCGTCGGCCAGATCACACCGAAGCAGATGCTGCGGCTCGCCGAGCTGGCCGATCTTTACGGCAGCGGTGAGGTGCGGTTGACGGTCTGGCAGAATTTCATCATTCCCAACGTGCCGGACGCGTTCGTGCCCACGCTAAAGCTCGCATTGGAGAAGGCTGGTTTCGCCACGAAGCAATCGCACATCGCGAGCGGCGTCATCGCCTGCACCGGCAACAGCTATTGCAAATTCGCGCAGTCGAACACGAAGGGGCATGCGCTCGAACTCACGAAGCATCTGGAGAAAGTCCTCCAACTTGATGCGCCCGTGAACATCCACGTCACCGGCTGCCCGAATTCCTGCGCCCAACATTACATGGGCGACATCGGACTGCTCGGCACGAAGGTGCGCGGCGAGGAAGGCTACCACGTTTTCATCGGCGGCGGCTTTGGCAAGAACCAGGTGGTTGGCCGGCAGGTTTTTTCCGGCGTGAGCGCAACGGAAATTCCCCGAACCCTGGAAACCATGTTGCGCGTGTATCTCAAAAGGCGCGAAGGCCGCGAATCATTTCAGCAATTCACCCTGCGCCACGATTTGAACGCGCTGCAAGTCATGTTCACGAATGGCGAATAACCAATCAATTTCAGGGGCTGCGGCGCACAGCGTGAAAACGGTGTGCCCCTACTGCGGCGTCGGATGCGGCATGATTTTACAGGTCGAAAACAATCGCGTGGTCAAGGTGACCGGCGACACGGAGCACCCGGCGAATTTCGGCCGGCTTTGCGCGAAGGGAAACACCGTCGCGCTCACCCTCAATTCGTCCGACCGGCTCACCGCGGCCTATGTCCGCAATGAAAAACTTTCGGAGCGCGTCCGCGTGCCGCTGGATCTTGCGCTGAAACAAACCGCCGAACGCCTGCAAAAAATCATCGCGGAGCACGGGCCGGATGCCGTGGCCCTTTATGTCTCCGGCCAGTTGTCCATGGAGTCGCAATACCTGGCCAATAAACTGGCCAAGGGTTTTTTGCGCACGAACAACATCGATTCCAACTCGCGCCTGTGCATGGCCAGCGCAGCCAGCGGCTACAAACTTTCACTCGGAGCCGACGGGCCGCCCGGCTCGTATCAGGACATTGACCGGCTGGACTGCGCACTGGTCATCGGCGCGAACATGGCCGACTGTCATCCGATTCTGTTTCTGCGCCTGCTCGACCGGCAAAAACAGGGTGCCAAGATCATCGTCGTGGACCCGCGGCGCACGACGACGGCCGAGAAAGCGGATTTGCATTTGCAGATCAAACCAGGCACCGATCTCGCATTGTTGAACGGCTTGCTGCGCCTGCTGCTGGACAACGGGCACGTTGACGACAACTTTATCGCGCAACACACGGAGGGCTGGGAAGAACTACGTACGCTATTGAATGACTATTCGCCGACACGCGTCGCGGAAATCACCGGGCTGCGCGAAAAAGATATTTGCACCGCCGCGAAATGGATCGGCGAATCGCCGGAGTTGACGACGCTCTGGACGATGGGGTTGAACCAGAGCACTCACGGCACCTGGCACACGAACGCAATCTGCAATCTGCATCTCGCCACGGGAAAAATCTGTCGTCCGGGGAGCGGACCGTTTTCGTTGACCGGCCAGCCGAACGCGATGGGCGGACGCGAAGTCGGTTACATGAGCCACGCCCTGCCCGGCCAGCGTGTCGTCACTTCCGAAGAGGATCGCACGTTCATCGAAAAAGTCTGGGGCCTGCCGGAGGAGACCATAGGTGACAAACCCGGGCTGGGTGCCGTTTCACTTTTTAAAAAATTGGAGGCTGGCGAGGTCAAGGCGGTCTGGATCATCGGCACCAATCCCATCGCCTCCATGCCGAATCGCCAGCGCGTGATCAACGGCCTGCAACGCGCAGAGCTTGTGATTGTGCAGGACGCGTATCATCCCACGGAAACCTCGCGGTATGCGGACATTTTGCTTCCTGGCGCGCTCTGGGCCGAGGCGGAAGGAACGATGGTCAATTCCGAGCGGAACATCACGTTGATGCAGCCAGCCGTCGCCCCGCCTGGCGAGGCGCGCGCGGACTGGTGGATTCTCACGCAGGTTGCGCGGCAGCTGGGATTTGAGAAAGCGTTCCCCTACGAAACCGCCAGCGACGTTTTCGATGAAATCCGCCAAACCTGGAATTCAAAAACCGGTTATGACCTGCGCGGTATCTCCTACGAAAGCCTGCGGCAAAAGTCCCGGCAATGGCCGTGCGCGCCCGACATGCACGATGGCGAGGCGATCCGTTATTTGACGCCGGAAAAGTCAGTCCAGTTTCCCGCCGAGTCCGGCAAAGGTCAGTTTCTCGCACGACCGTTTTTGCCACCGGCGGAATTGCCGGACAAGGATTTTCCCTTCGCGCTGAACACCGGCCGCCTGGCGCACCAGTGGCACACGCTGACGAAAACGGGCAAAGTTCCCGCGCTCAACAAACTCAACCCCGGCCCGTTCGTGGAGATTCATCCCGACGATGCGAAGGCGCTGGGCGTTCATGCCGGCGCGCTGGTCCAGGTCGCTTCCCGGCGCGGCATGGCGGTTTATCCGGCGGTGGTTTCGACGCGCGTCCAGCCGGGCAACTGTTTCGCGCCGTTTCATTGGAATGACCAGTTCGGCCCAAATCTGGCCGTGAACGCCGCGACGAGCGAGGCGGTGGACGCCGTTTCACTTCAGCCCGAATTCAAATTTTGCGCGGTGGCTCTGACCAAAGCGCCGGCGGAACTGGAGGCCGACTTCACGCCGCACCAGAAGATTTATCTGCGCGAATTTCTCGCGGACCAGCCCGGCAGCACGGCCAGCCGCTTCCGCCTTCCGGCCGCCGCCCCGTTCACCCAAAACCAGCGCATCTACATCAATGAAGCCTTGGCTAAGATTCTGGCCGGGAAATAAGGCAGCGCAAAACTATTTCCGCCGCCGGAAAGAATTGCTATATTCCCACCGTGAATGTCCGTCACCTCTATATTTCGCCCGGCCATAATTTTTTTGGCCGTCAAGGTCTGCCGGCGGGCGAACATCCACTGGTCGAATGCGCGGAAATCCGCTGCGTGGCCGGACGCGGTATCGAGGGCGATCGCTTCTTTGATTTCAAGGGCAATTACAAGGGCCAGATCACATTTTTTGCGGCGGAAGTTTTTGACGAACTCTGCGGCCGGCTTGGCGTCAGCGGCAAACCGCCCGGCGTCACGCGACGGAACGTCATCACGGCGGGCGTTGATTTGAATGCGCTCGTCGGCAAAGAATTTGAAATCCAGGGCGTGCGTTTTTTGGGGACCGCCGAATGCAGCCCGTGTCATTGGATGGACGAAGCCATCGCGCCGGGGGCGGAAAAACTGTTGCATGCGCGCGGCGGCTTGCGGGCGAAAATTCTCACCGACGGCATCCTTCGCGTGGACGCAGAAGGGAATTCAAAATGAAAAATGCAAAATTAAAAATGAAGCGCCGGAGCGGCATCCCTCCGCATTTTGCATTTTTAATTTTTAATTTTGAATTCCGATGAACTTCAGCGCCGTCATTCTCGCCGGGGGCAAATCCTCGCGCATGGGCCGTGACAAGGCCTGGTTGGAAATCGGCGGACAAACGTTGCTCGCGCGGCAGATCGCACTCGTCCGCGAACTCGGGGCGGCGGAAGTGTTCATCTCCGGCCGACCGGACGTGGATTACTCGGCATTCGACTGCCGCGTTTTGCAGGATAAATTTCCCGACACTGGCCCGCTGGCGGGAATTGAACGCGCGCTCGATGCTGTGAAATCACCCTTGCTGCTCGTCCTCGCGGTGGATTTGCCGGAAATGAGCGGGGAGCTTTTACGACGGTTGTCCGCAGGGGCTGCAGAATCCTTTGGCTCAATCCCGAAACTAGCGGACGGCATCGAACCGTTGGCAGCGTTTTATCCCAAGGCCGCCCTGCCATTGCTGTTGAAATTGTTCACTGCGTCAGAACGCCGACCTCGCGATCGGCCCGCCAAACTCAAACACGCCGATCGGGTGGTCGGCGCTCCGAGCGTTAAACAGTTTGCCGAACTGTGTGTGCAGTCCGGCCTTGCCGGTTATGTGGAACTAGGCGACACAGACACCCGCTATTTCGCGAACTGGAACTCGCCAGCCGATCTCACCCCCGCATCCCCAAAGCCTGCCTGACTTCATGAAAGCTAAAACAAAACCGGCCAGCGCGCTTTCGTTGCTGCCGCGCTTTCGCGTGATGCGCGGAAAAGAAATCGCCTTTGGTCCCGGCAAGATGAAGTTGCTGGATCTGGTTGCCGAAACCGGTTCGATCAGCAAAGCCGCCAAACGCATGGAGATGTCTTACATGCGGGCGTGGTCGCTCATCCAGACCATGAACGCCTGCTTCAAGGAGCCGGTCATCGAAGCCGCGCGCGGCGGACACGAGCGGGGCGGCGCGGAATTGACGGCGACCGGACAGCGGGTGTTGAAACTGTATCGGCAGATGGAGGCGGATGGGCTCAACGCCGTGCAAGCGGACTGGCGGGCATTGCAAAAACTGCTCCGGTCCACATGATGCCGGACGAATCCGCCTCAAGCAAACGAGGGAAACGTGTCAATAATTTCCGAGCCGTTATATTTGACAAAGTATAACGGTTTCGGTTTTATCTGGGGGCATGCGGAAACCGGGTTTCACGCTCATCGAACTGCTCGTGGTCATCGCCATCATCGCCATTCTGGCCGCGATGCTGTTGCCCGCGCTCGCGAAAGCCAAGGCCAAGGCACAACAGACCACCTGCCTCAACAACCTCAAGCAAACCGGCCTGGCTTACATGATGTATCGCGGCGACAACAATGACGTGAATTGTCCGCAACGGATGTGCCCCGACACACCCGCTGATCCCTACGGTTTGTTGTCACCCGTGCCGAGCGGCACGAGCGCGGGCACCCCGCCGCCAACCGGCCCGAATGAAATCTGGTGGGCGCCCTACGATCCTTACCAGGTTCCCGATGGCGCACCGGGAGCGACATACAAGAACGGACTGCTGTCGCCTTTCCTCGGCACGACCAACAACGCGACGATTTTCAAATGTCCCGCTGAACTGCAATGGCAATGTGCTTATGCGATGAATTACGCCACCGGCAGCCCGGCGGCGCAGCGCGACGGCGTGATCACCCAAACCAGCGACCGGCTCGTGATGTGGGATCACCGCCGCACGCCGGGCTGTGCTGACTCGCGAATCACCACGACGCCACGCCCGCCCTTTGTGCCATTTGTCGGCACCAGCAGCGAAACGCATTATCCGCCGCGCCACAACGGACGCTTGGACGGAATTTTTTACGACGGCCATGTTCAACCTGTGAAACCGGCGGACTTGAGCGTCCGCAATTTTCGCGAGCCCAACTCCGCCCCCGCCGTGGCGGGGTATCCTGGCGAGTGAATGAAGAAACTCAAAGACAATCAGGCGTCGCACCGACGTTGCCTTTCCAAGAAGACGACGATAACCGCGCTGTCTGCAAACGCGCCCCAGGCCGGAGGCTTCACCCTCATTGAACTGCTGGTGGTCATCGCCATCATCGCCATTCTGGCCGCGATGCTGTTGCCCGCGCTGGCCAAGGCCAGGGAGAAGGCGCGTTCCACTCAATGTGTCGGCAACCTTCGCCAATGGGGCCTGGCCTTCCAGTTGTATGCCGGTGACAACGATGATTTCCTGCCCCGGCGCGGTCAGGCTGTGCAGGCGCTTTTTCAAATTGACCGGCCCACCGATTGGTTCAACGCACTGCCGCCGTATTTCGGACTGCTCTCGTTTCAGCAAATGATCACGAACAGCACAAGACCCACCGCACACAGCCAGTCCGTGTTCGTTTGCCCAACCGCCAACGATCCGGGCGGAACGTATTTCCTGCCCTACGGGATGAACATGAATCTTTGCCCATGGAACCTGCCAGTGCCGACTAAATTCAGCGAGGTCGTGCAGCCGTCTTGCGTCGTGGCGATGGCTGATGCGCCTGGCCAATATGCCTCGACGTTTCCATCCACCAGACCTTACAGCGTCGCAGCCCGACACGCCGCGCGAGTGAACCTGCTTTTCCTTGCCGGGCAGGTGCAATCCTTCGCCGGTTCGTATGCCGGCTGCGGCGTGGGCGATCCGAAACACGACGATGTGCGCTGGCTCACTGGCACAGCGAGCGACTCCCAAGCGAATGCCTATTGACCCGATGAAAAACCAATGGCTCATCTCCGCCGCGCTGTTTGCATTGTTGCTGAACACTTCATGCAGCCAGAAAACCGAAGCGCCCGTTGAGAATCACGTCGTGCGTTGCGCGGTCATCGGCGGCATGACCATGACCGGCTTGTGGCCGGAGGTTGCTAAAATGTTCACCGCCCAAACCGGCTATCAAGTGGAAGTCGTGGCGACCGGTCCGCGACCGGAACTCGACAAGGTCATGCGCGAGGGCAAAGTGGATCTGGTCACGATGCACTCCGGCGACATCACGACTGATCTGGTGGCCGACGGATTCGGCGTCAACATGCGGCCGTGGACGCGTAATGAATTGTGCATCGTCGGTCCGCCCGATGATCCGGCGCACGTTCGCGGCATGACAAACGGCGCGGCGGCTTTGCGCAAAATCGCCAGGGCCAGGGCGCGCTTCGTGGATTTTCAAGGCATCGGCAGCCGCGAATTAGTCCACACGCTCTGGCGGCTCGCGGAAGTCGAGCCAAAGGGCGACTGGGTTCTTCGTGACGACACGATTTCCAAATGGAACATCCTGCAATTCGCGCGCACGAACAACGCCTACGTCGTGGTCGGCTATATCCCCGCGCAGATGGGCAAGATGCCGGCGGAAGGAATGGAGATTCTCGTCAAAGGCGATCCCATCATGCGACGACCGTTCATCGTCATGGAAACCAATCCCAAAAAATTTCCACAGGCGAATTTTGCCGGCGCGCGGGCGCTGTCCGATTTTCTGCTCTCGACCAACGTGCAGAATTTCCTGCTCGAATTTGGCCGCCGGACCAACGGGCCGGGCCCGCTCTTTTTCCCGGTCGAAACCGATCATTGAAAAATCACAAAACAAACCATCAACATGAAAACATTGAAGCCTCACCCACTTCTTAAACAACCATCGGAGTTCCTCCTCCTCCTCGCGATGGCACTTCCGTTTTCACTTGCCGCCTCGCCAACGACCGTCAGCCAGGTGGTCGAAGCGGATACTTATGTCTCCTCCGGCCAGCCAACGGTGAATTTTGGCGCCATGGGGGCGATGATGATCGCCGTGCCCACCGCCACGCAACCCCGCATCGAGGAATCGCTCATTCGCTTTAACACCGCCTCGATCAAGTCCACTTTGGATGCGGATTACGGCGCGGGCAACTGGACGATCACCTCCATCACCTTGAGCCTGTTCTCCAATTTTTCGACCGCCGGGCAGCAGCCGGGCAACACTAGTTTCAACAAGATAGCCGCCGGCGGGTTTGAGTTCGACTGGCTCAGCAACGACAGCTGGAGTGAATCGTCAATCACTTGGAACACGCTTTCCAGCGTGCTGCCCGGAACCGGAAACAACGCACAGGCGTCGCTCGGTGATTTTTCCTGGTCTGCCGACGGCAGCACCAGCCAGAACTGGACCCTCAGCCTTGATTCAAATCTGGTCAATGACATCAACACCGGCGATAAGGTGACCCTCTTCGGCCAGCCCACGGCCGGCAGCACCGTTGGCTATCTCTTCAACACGCTGAACAACAGCCCGGCGGTTTTGAACGTCACGGCCGATGTGACGCCGGTGCCGGAACCGGCGGTGCTGGCATTGGTGGCTTGCGGGTTTGCCGGATTAATCACCGCTCGTCGCTGGAAAAATCAAAAGTGATTCTGCCGCGAAAAGTTTTAATCATCGTCATCCTGTGCCTCGGTTTCATTGCCAAGGCACAGGTCACTTATACCGGCACGACTTCCGCCGACGCGTTTCTCGCCACCGGCTCGGCCGGCAATCCCGCGGGCACGGATTTGACAGGCTTGAACTATGGCAACGCGGGCACGTTGGTGATCGCCCCGGCAACCTCAATCAAGGGGGAATTTCAGAGCGTTCTCAAATTCAACTTTTCGAACGCCCCGGCCCTGTTCAATGGCAGTTATGGCGCCGGCAACTGGATCATCACGGGCATCACCCTCCAATTGACCAGCAACTACGGCACGAACGGGGCGCAGCCGATGAATGCCATCTTTCCCCAGATCAACCCGGGCAAATTTGTCATCGAATGGCTGTCGAATGATGCCTGGGCGGAAGGCACCGGCACGCCCAACCTGCCCACGACGGATGGCGCGACCTATGATTCGCTGCCCGACCTGTTGTCCGGGACATACGAGAAACTTTCCACAAATCTCTACGTGCCGCCGGGCAACAATGTGCCGGTGACCTATGCGCTGCCGCTCAACGCAAACCTCGTCGCCGACATCGCGGGTGGAAGCGACGCGACTTTTCTTTTCTACGCCGCAGACGATCAAATCGGCTATCTGTTCAACTCGCACAATTTCGGCAACGGCAACGAACCGTTGATTCATGTCACCGCCATGCCGTTGCTGAAAATCCTTTCCGGCAATTTCACGAACGGGTTCTTTCATCTCGTTGGAATTGGCAGCACCAATGCGCCATATCAGATTCAAGCCAGTGCCGATCTTTCCACCACCAACTGGCAGACGCTGGGAACAGCCACCGCTGACAGCGACGGCGTAATTCAATTTGACGACACCACCGCCACCAGCCAAACACAGCGTTTCTACCGGCTTTCCCATTGAATTTATGCGGTGTAAATTTCGCAAGTCGAAATCGAAGACTGAATCCAAACGCAAAACTTTATTATGCACGACCTGACCTCAGCCAGTTGGATCATTTTACTTGCCGCCGTTTTCGCCGTGGCCTTTTTCTATTCGTCCGTGGGCCATGGCGGGGCGACGGGTTATCTCGCGGCACTGGCACTGCTGGGCGTTGCGCCCACTTCGGCCAAGGTCGCCGTGCTGATTGCGAATGTGCTCGTGGCCAGCGTGGCGTGGTGGCGGTTTTGGAAAGCCGGACATTTTAACGGACAAGTGCTGCTCCTGTTCGCGGTCGCTTCGGTGCCGTGTGCATGGCTGGGCAGTCGGGTTCATGTGAGTCCCCAAACCTACAAGCTGGTGCTCGGCACGGTGCTGTCGGTCGGTGGGATCATTTTGCTGCTGCGTGCCCGGTGGCAGACGGACGATGTGGCTGTGCGGAAAATAATCTGGCCGGTGGCCCTGCTCGTGGGCGCGGTGCTGGGGTTTCTCGCGGGATTGACGGGTATCGGCGGGGGTGTTTTCTTGAGTCCCCTGCTCTATTTATTTCGCTGGGTGAAGCCCAAGACAACCGGCGGCATCGCGGCGGGATTCATCGTAGTGAACTCCATCGCCGGACTCGCCGGCGCCGGTTGGGAAAAAATCACCCATGCGGGGCCGTTGTTGTGGCTTACCTTGCCGGCGGTCATTGGCGCGCTGCTCGGCACGCATCTTGGCGCGCGCCGCTGGAGCAGCGTCACCTTCAGCCGCGTGCTGGCGGGCGTGCTGATTTTTGCCGGCGGAAAATTGTTGCTGGAAGCGGCCAGTTGAACTCTCATTTGTCATGCGCGTGCTCTTCTTTGCCCAACTTCAGGATGTGACCGGCTGTGCGGTCACGGAGTTGGTGTCGCCGTCACCGCTGGATCGCGAACAGCTATGGGTCGTGTTGCTGGAAAAATTTCCCGGCCTGGGCGCGCACCGGCCGAATGTCCGGCTCGCCCGCAACTGGGAATACGCCGATGCCGAAACGCGTTTTGAAAATGGCGATGAAGTGGCCTTGATTCCGCCGGTGTCGGGCGGTTAAACATAAAATGAAACCACACGCAAAGACCGCCAAGGACGCAAAGAAAACCTTTGCGGACTTTGCACCCTTTGCGTGAGGCCAATTAAAATGGAAATTGAGATCCAGCTGACCAACTCGCCCATTGCCGGGAAGATTCTTCCACCGGCTGGCGGAGCAGCCGGCGCGTGGCTGGAATTCCGCGGCGTGGTGCGCGGAGAAGAAAATGGCCAGCCCATCGCCGCTCTGGAATACGAGGCTTATCCGGAGATGGCCGAGCGCGAAATCCGCCGGCTGCTTGAAGAACTTACCGCCAAGCATCCATGCCTGGCGGCGCGGGTGATTCATCGCGTGGGTGCCATTCCCGTGGGCGAGACGGCGATTTACGTCGGCGTGGCTGGCCGGCATCGCGCAGAGGCGATTGCATTGCTCGCGGGGTTCATGGACCGGCTCAAGCAGGACGTGCCGATCTGGAAACGGCGGGCAGTGTCCGCTGCCCAATTGGAGCGCGGCTCTGTGAGCCGCAGCAAATTGGAAAGCCACCAGGCCGGTCAAGCTGCTGCGGGTCACAGACCCGCGCTCCGTTCGCTCGACGAAGCAATGGCAGAAATTGTTTCGCACTGCCAGCCGTTGCCGCCGGTTCGTGCACCGCTGCCAGAAGCCTTTGGCCGCGTGCTGCGCGAGACGGTTTGCGCGCCGGAAGATTTGCCGGCCAACGACCGCTCCACGCGCGATGGCTACGCGATTCTGGCCGATGACGTGTCCGGGAGTTTTCTGATCGTTGACACGATTCACGCGGCAGACTGGAAACCGCGTCAGCTGCGACCTGGCGAAGCGGTGCGCGTGGCCACGGGCGCAGTGCTGCCGTGCGAGGGCGTGCGCGTGGTGATGCAGGAAAACGTGGAGCGCAACGGCGACCACATCCACATCACCAAGCGTGAAGCCGGGTTGAATCTCCGCAAGCGCGGCGAAGAGGTGAAGGCTGGGCAACCGCTAGTGCAAGCTGGCGCACGGCTGGACGCGGGCAAACTCGCGTTGCTGGCGACGGCGGGTTGCGCACAGCCACTGGTAAATCCGCGCTTGCGCGTGGCGCATTTTACAACGGGCGACGAATTGGTGCCGCCGGAACAGACTCCGCAGCCCGGCCAGATCCGCGACAGCAATTCCATTTTGATTCGCGGGTTGCTGAAACGCTGGCCGTGCGAAATTTTTCAAGCGCACCTGCCAGAGGATTTCGAGCGGGTCAAATCGGAAATCGGAAATCGGAAATCGGAAATTCAAAACGCGGATTTGGTTTTGGTTTCCGGCGGAGCGAGTGTGGGTGACAAGGATTTCACCCGCCCGCTGTTGGAGCGGCTGGGATTTGAGATTGTGTTTGCCCAAGTCAACCTGCGTCCGGGCAAGCCGCTCATCTTTGGGGTCAATGGAACACGCGTGGCCTTTGGGCTCCCCGGGAATCCGCTATCGCACTTTGTCTGTTTTCATTTCGCGGTAGCGACGGCGCTGGCGCGCTTGAGCGGCGAGGCAACACCAAGTTTTTTCCGTGGCCATCTGGCGACCAGGCTAGACGACGCAGCGTGTCCGCGCGAAACGCTCTGGCCGGCGCGGCTGGAATGGACCGATGGTTTACCGCGCCTGCACCCACTGGCCTGGGCGAGTTCGGGTGATGTGACATGTCTGGCGGCGGCGAATGCGCTGATGCGCGTGCCGGCAAAGATTGATTCACTGGAAGCGGGTGCGGAGTTGGAATTTCTGCCGACGACCGGTATGCTTGGCGCGTAATCCGATGAAAAATAATTTTTCCCATCTCAACGCCGCCGGCGAAGCGCGCATGGTCAACGTGGGCGCCAAACCGGTGCAGCGACGCCGCGCGGTGGCAACGGGCAGGATTATTTGCCAGCCGGCGACGATTCGCGCATTGAAAAGAAACGCGCTGCCGAAAGGCGACGTGCTGACGGTGGCGCAAATCGCGGGCGTTCAAGCGGCAAAACGCACGAGCGAATTAATTCCGTTGTGTCATCCGCTGGGACTGAGCTGCGTGGAGGTGACTTTCAGGGTGCGGACCACGGCGATTGAAATTTTTTGCACGGCGGAGACCAGCGCGCAAACCGGCGTGGAGATGGAGGCATTGACCGGCGTGAGCGTGGCGGCGCTGACGCTTTACGACATGTGCAAGGCGGTGGACAAGAAGATGCGGATTGAGAACGTCCGCGTGGTGGAAAAAATCAAGGAATGAAAATCGGGCGCCTCACCATCAGTGACCGGGCGAGTGCGGGGGTTTACACCGACCGCAGCGGGCCGGAGATTGAAAACGTGCTGCGGGAGTTTTTTGCCGACGTACAATTTGAAGTGGCGATGGTGCCGGACGAAGTGGATTTGATCGGGGCGGCTTTGAAGAATTTCGCGGATGAATTAAAATGCGATCTGGTCGTGACGACCGGCGGCACGGGAATTTCCACGCGCGACGTGACACCGGAAGCGACGCGGGCGGTGCTCGAGAAGGAGCTTCCCGGCTTCGGCGAGATCATGCGGATGCAGTCTTTCGCGAAAGTAAAAACGGCGATCCTGTCGCGGGCGGTGGCGGGCACGCGCGGACAAACGTTGATCGTGAACCTGCCGGGCAAGCCGACGGCCGTGCGCGAGTGTCTGGAAATTCTCGCGCCGGCGATCCGCGAAGGGTTGGCCCACTTGCGCGAGGACGATCCGCATGGAAAGGTTTAACCACGAATGAGCACAACTGGACATGAATTATCCGGAAGCAGGAGCCGGCGTTTTTCTCCCGTAAAATATTTTTTCCCATTTGGGTTTATTCGTGTTAATTAGTGGTTGGCTTTTTATTAGTGGTTGGCTTTTTGTTTGAACCTATGGATTCATTTGGCCGCATAGTGGATTACCTGCGCATCTCGATCACCGACCGGTGCAACGAGCGGTGCCTGTATTGTCTGCCGGAAAATTACGCGGACTGGCTGCCGCGTGGTGAAATCCTAAGCTTCGACGAACTGCTCGCCATCGTGCGCGCAACGACGGCGCTGGGCTTCAAAAGGTTTCGCGTGACGGGCGGCGAACCGCTGATCCGTCCGGGCGTGGTGGAATTCATCCGCGATTTGATCGCCACGCCGGGCGTGGAATCCGTGCACCTCACGACGAACGGCACGCGC
>Ga0247670_1000020_pt1 | contig 54924 bp, 78 predicted proteins | sample CNK11_metaG_FD_183042 | JGI IMG/M metagenome (GOLD analysis project Ga0247670, IMG submission 183042) | Soil microbial communities from Purdue University Martell Research Forest, Indiana, United States - CNK11 | ecosystem: Environmental > Terrestrial > Soil > Temperate forest > Bulk soil...
AGAATTTGATTACATTAAATGCTGGCAAAATGACTTTTAACTTGGCCGGCACCTATCGCATCCGTGCGACAGTTCCTATTGTGTATATCTATCCGGGTTCAGGTCATGACCCATTAACTGCTCAATCATATATTAAGAGAGATTCAGATAGTGGTTCATTTATTACGAGCACATCAATTTGGTTACAGGCTCCAAGTGCAAATAATATAATAACAGGATTTATGACACTTGATGGTGTTATAACTGTTACTGCTGCTCAAGTTTGGAGATTAGATACACACTGTTCTGAATCTGGATTAGGACTTCTAGGTCAACATGCTCAAGATGGAGTCCATTTTCCACCCGCAACTCATGAAGTATTCACTGTGATAGAGATTCAACAATTACAGTAATTATGTTAATTGATGTTTTAAAGCGTATATCTGCTGAAACTGGATATCATTCTGTCCAGAAGAGAGATACTATTCTCTCCTATATGGAACAAGCAGCTAACGAAATGCATGAACTTCTCGAATGCACTAAAATGTATCGTGAAGTTACACTTGTAGTTCCACCTAATAAGGTTGTAACTCTTCCATCATTTATTGGTGAATTGAGAGGAATGAGAATGCATACAAATGAGCTACCATTTGATGTAAATTCTATAGCTCAACCTCGATATGTTTCTACAACTCTTGCTCACAAATTCAAGAATTGGAGAGATTTGGGCGAATCTGCTATTCAGACAAGTATGACTCAGGCTAGCATCATTAATATCACATGCCTGGGTCATGAAGCTGTGCCGATTACAGTCAAAATTACAGGTCCAACTAATATATCATCATATATTGAGGAAGATGTTGTAATTAATCCTAGTGATACTCTTCTATCAACACAAAATGTTTTCACTGATATACAGACAATCTCTTCAGATGATGATAGACAATTTAATATTCAATTCTCAGAGCAAGTAGATGGAACTGTTCTTGCTATCCTCAATAACAATCAAGTTAAAACTAGATATAAGTGGATTGATGTATCTTTGATATTCTGGACACTTGATACTGTTGATGGTGGCTCTCTAATTGATGTTCTATATAAACTCCCCAGAACAAAGCTTCGCAATGATGCGGATTCGTTCTTTGCTGGTGAAGATTATGATGAAGCATGGTATTCAATGTCCATGTATCATTATTATAGGAATATCCAAAATCGATTAGCAGATGCCCAAACAATGAGACAAGCAGCTTTAACCATGCTAATGGCCGCCAAGGAGTCATCAGAATCGGGGATAGTAAAGAAAGTTCAATTCGGTAGGAATAAATTCTACGGATTGTTCCGGAAATACAGATATTTTCCGGGGTCAGTTACTAATGTTGACCACAATGTTCAGACATAATGCTCGCAACCCAATCAGTATTCACTAATCTTAATCTCCTTGCTGCTGATTCAGCATTACAGCAGGGAGAATATCTTTGGTTAATCAATGCTAGACAGAGATTTGGCTATAATGAGCCTATTCTCAAGCATAATGATTTAACTGCTAGATTACCTCTTGGTAAAGTTCAGAATATTACTGCTGTTGGTAATGTTCTTCTAGCCTTTGTTGGTGGACTTGCATATTTTCAAGAAGATGGTTCATCCACTTGGACAAGATTACAAGACTTTGCAATGGATGGTAATGCTGACCAATATTGGACTCAATCTGTTCCAGAATCCAATATGAACTTTGTGCGTAAGGCTGCTACAAATATAAATTCGCCAATAGTTCTTACTACAGACTTTAAAGTTTCGGGCACTCCACAATGTGTAGTTGTGCAAGATGGAATCAATCAGCCTTGGTTGATAATCTATGATACGGTTAATCAAATATTCACAGCTAGACAATCCCACAATTATTCTCAGTGGTCTAATGTATCTGCTGACTTGAATGATAGAGAATATATTCCTATTGGAAAGCAGATGGCATTCATTGATGGAATTCTATTTATAGTTTCCCCTGATGGAACTAAAGTCTTTAGGTCAATCACTGGTAGACCTTTAGATTTCATGGTTATTGTAGACCAATTTGGAAATAAACTCACTGATGAGAATCAAGGTAAAGCTGATAATATTGCATTTGCATTTGATTCTGATATAATTACCTGTCTACAAGCAACCTCAATTCCTCAATCATTTATCTATGGGACAGCAAGGAATACAAGAATCTGCACATTTGATTACACAATCACACTCTTTGGTGAACCAAGATTCAGTGTTACAACAAAACTATCATCGGGAGTTATTAACCAGTATGCGATTGTTGACATTCTCAATGATACAGCTTCAATTGACTTTGATGGAGTTAAGTCATTCAATGCAGTTCAACAGCTTAGATTTCGTGGAAGGAATTCAGTATTCTCGTTATCTATAAGCAAATTGCTGAAAACTAACTCTACAAAGAGAATTAAACAGACTCGTTCTGTTTGTGTAAACTTCGATGATTATGCTATCTTCAATCTTGATACACGTTATGGTAATATCATGTGTATCTATGATACTTTATCTGAGAAATGGGTAGCTCTCGATATTACTGTTGTATCTCAAATTAAACAATTTGCTGTTGTAGAGACTCTGACAACATCGAAACTCTATGCTATAACTTGGGAAGATGAATTATTTCAATTATTTGCAGGTCCAACAACTGAAACTGCAATGTTGAGAACAAAAGCATATGTTGCAGCAGAACCAATGGGTGAAGATGTTAGATATCCTCTAAAGACAACCTCAGTTGAACATAAGAGTGATTATATTAGACTTATGTTTAATTCTGGAACATTTGATGGTAAATGTATTGTTCTAGAGCTTGTTGATGACCAAATCTCTGACCCTAATGGAGAATCTAAAACTCTTAGAGGTGTTACTTCTGGAGTTAAGTTTCCAGTTAGACCGCCAATCAGACCTAATAATGACCAGCAGGTAGATAATCCTACATTTGTTCTTAAGGATGGTCTACATGGCAAAAAGATTTCATGCATTGTAATTTGGAATAATGATGCACAGCTTGTAGAATATGAATATATGTCCTCCAATACAGCAGAGAATACTGCTGGTTCTCAAAAGCAACAGGTTTATACCAATCAAGAATAACATATGGCACTTACAGCACAACTAGCCTTAGTAGTTCCAGCATTACCAGATGCAGATTTCTGGTTTATTAATGCTGCTTCATGGTCTAACTATTGGCAGGGAATTCAAATGACAGCTAATTTTGCTGCCGCTGCTAATGCAAAGTATGTCCCTTCACCATTTGACCCAACAACAGACATTGATAATTTCAATGTTGATGGTGTTGATTACTTTGTGCCATCTCTAGCTAGATTTGCATCGCTTCAAGCTCAAGTTGCTGCCTTAGATGCTGCATTTCAGGATATGAGAACAGCAATGAAAACTGCTGGATATATCCAAGAATCTCAATAAACATATGCCCGACTACACAGACCTATATAATGCTAGTGTTCCTGTTCTTCCTGTAGGAAGAGGATATGACCCACAGTCATTTCTTCCGGGAAACTTTACACCTCCTACTAATGCTGGTAGTCCTGTTCAACCAACTGGTTCTCCATCAAGTAGGAATAATAGTGCATGGATGTTTGGGCCTGGAGGCCAACAGATATCAGATATAACTTCAGGTAACTTTAATGCTTGGGATGCTATTGACCCATCTGGAGTTTTATCAGGATTGCTTGGTGGAGGAAGTAAAGGACCACCTCCATTTCAACCTTATATTAGTAATGGACAAGTTCAATCATTATCTCCCGGTGCAGGAGGACAATATCAGAATCCTACTTCTGTAACTAATGTTCCAGGAGCACAGCAACTTTGGTCTAATAATGATATACAGCAGGCCAATCAGATTAAGGTTCTTCAGCAGCTTCTACCTTATTATCTTGATACAATAAATAAGGGAAATCTTCAAACTGCACAAGGAAATCTTGGTGTAGCTCAAGCTACTTCTCCCGGATATGCACAGTTAATGACCCAGATTTTTAATCAATATGGGCCACAACTTAATGCTATTGGGAATGCAATTAATAGACAGAATGCTTTAGCACAGGCTAATACAGAATCTCAAGTGATGGCAGGTCCTGGGCAAAACCTAGTTAAGCAAGCCTATGACCTATCTCAAGTATTTGATAAACCTTACTATGATACTCGTGCTGCTACAGCAGGTAGACTTCAAGATTTACTTGGAAGTATCAATTTGAATGGTGGATTATCTGATACAGAGAGAAATGAAATTGCTCAGGGATTATCCAGAGAAGGATATGCTCGTGGAACAGCTAATGCTCCATCTGCCTCTGAAACTGTTGCTAACGCAATGCAATATGGTCAAGCGGGATACCAACGAAGGACACAACAACAATCCTTACTTGGTTCAGCAATTAGCACAGCATCTTCATTTCTACCATCATCTAAATCTGGTGTTGATGTATTTCAAGTTGCTACTGGTAGACCTTCAATGCCAAATCAAGGTGCTGCTCAATTTGGTGGTGCATCTCAAGGAGTTACTAATCAAGGTAATTCTACAGCAATGGGTATTTCTCAAGGATTACTTGGTGGAATGAATACAATCGGTCAGCAGAATATTGAACAGAATCTTGGTCAGCAGCAGATTAATCTACAGAAGAAAGATTGGGCTGATTATCTATCTCAAGTTATGGGTTCTGTTGGAAATCTTGCTGGTGGAGTTGCTGGTGCTGCTCTTTGTTGGATTGCTAGAGAGATTTATGGAGAGCAGAATCCTAAATGGAAGCTATTCAGAACTTGGTTAATAACTAAAGCACCGAAATGGTTCTTTAAATTCTACATTAAGTTTGGCCCAAGAATTGCTACCTTTATTTCCAATAAACCATTACTGAAAGCAGTAGTCAGAAAATGGATGGATAAACGTATATGTCAGCTAAACGAACAGGATATGAAGGATTTCAACACAAGCTCGCTATTGAAGTCTTTGCAGATGATTCTATAGAGCTAACAGGAACACCTAACATAACATCACGAGATTTAGTAAATGTCGCATTAAAAATATACAAAGCAGCAATCCAATTAAAAAACTATGAGTTCAAGAGCACTAGCGCAGAGATACCACGGTAATGGTGGACCATCATTGGGAACAGGTAGAAATGACCCAGCAAGTAATCCATCTTTGCTATCATCTTTATTTGGACAAGATGCTGTAACTGGTGGAGATTACTCAGAGGACCCTTTAGGTGGAGAGGATACTTTCAATCCATATAAAGGTTCAGGAGGTATCTTTGGTGGTCAATCTAGAAGATTGGCAACTCTGCTTAATGCACAGCGTAATTCTCAGCAGGAAGGTTATAAAGCTGATAAAGATTATGCTAAACTTGCAGGTCAAATTGAACAGGATAGAATGAAATCTGAGGAAGCACTAAAAGAGAAGTATGCTACTAATGAGACTGTTCAGAAACTCTCTCTAACTCATGATGTTCATCCTGATGAAATTCTATCTGGTGCTCTTCGTGATAGTATGACTGCGGGTGCAAATATAACTCAAATGCGCCGTAATAATGCTATTGCTAGACCTGAAGCTCAACCTGCATTTAATACTGGTGCTGATTATGCTGCTTCTGGTATTAATCCTAATACACTTAGAACTGCTCCTCCAGGTGGTATTTCTGCATTTCCAATGCCTGCTGGCGGAATGGGGACTTTAACTGGTTCTGTTCCTACACAAGAGACACAACTTATTCCTGACCCTGTAACTGGAATGTTACATACTCTAAATAGGCAAGCAAATACTCCTGCTGGAATGAGATTACCTGTTAATCCTTTACAGTATGACCAAGCATCTCAAATGCCTCCTCCTAGTGGACCAAATCCTAATCTTCCTGCTGGTGCTGGAATAGCTGCTAATCCTGGTTTACCTCAAGATAATCCTATGGCTGGACCTTTGGATGGAAGAGGTAATATTGCACCTGTTCCTGCTGATAGACAAAATCAAGATGGAATCTATTCTCCTCAACAAATGCAAGAAGGACAAGGATTTGCTGATTGGTATAATAAATTTATATCATTGTTAGGTCAAGGTGGACAAACTGGTTCATTTGGTGGTCAACGATTCTAATCATGCCACTTCAAGATTATCAAAAAGATTGGCTCATTAAACAGAATGGGCTTGACCCATCTCAATATACTTTGGATGATAATGAAGAGAATATTATTCCAAAGCCATCTAAGAATCAGCCATCTCTAGGCAATACACCGTATGAACCTAAGCTTCTAGCAAATCCTGGATTTACTGGACTTAAATCTGGTAATCAGAATTCAGCATTAGAAACATTTGTTAAATCATTTGCTGAATCTGCACTTCCTACAATGGCTGGTGGTGCTGGAGCAGGAATAGCTACAGCAGAAATGAATCCTCTAGCACATGTATTACCTCCTTGGTCTGAAATAGGATTTGGAGTTGGTGGAGCATTAGTTGGAAGTGCTTTAGGTAGAGGTGTTCAACATGCTATAGAACCTGAAGCATGGCAACAAAATGTAGCACAAGCACAAGCTGAGAATCCTAAATCAGCTATTGCAGGTTCGCTTGCCACATTACCTCTAGGTGGATTAGACCCTAATTTAGGAAATATTGGTTCGGCGGTAAGAGCTTTACCTAAACTTGCTACTGGATTACCTGCTACTTCAGAAGAGATTGCTAATCTAGCTAATGTTGGAATTGGTGCTGGATTAGGTGCTGGACAACCTTTAGCTGAATATGCAATGTCACCTGAAGGAACACCATTTCCTACTTCGCAAGTTGTAGGTGGTGCATTAGGTGGTGCTATATTTAATGACCCAAATAAGCTTGGTCAAAAGCTCTATGGTTTTCATCCTAATGTTACTCCACAAGATGAATTCTCTAGAGAGATGCTTCGCAAGAATGCGAAAGGAAAAGCTAGAACTCCTGCTCAAATTGAAGATGCTGAAGAAGTATCTGCTACTCCTGGATTTACAACTCAATCTGGAATGCAAGGTCCAGAGTATACTCCACCTGCTCAATTAGGCTATCAAGAACCTACTCAACTTCCTGAAGTATCTGAATCTACTGCAAGAGCACAAAGAAGTGCAGATATAAGACAGAAGATAGAGTCTATCTATGCTAAACAGCAAAGAAGGCATGAATTTGACCTTGCTAAACAAGAGAAAGCTACTCAAGATTTACAAGAGCAAGTTGATGATTTAAGTTCACAATTACAAGCTTCTCAATTAGCTGGCCCCGAACAGCGTCCTACAAAAGTAGAGACTAATCCAACTGTCCTCGAAGCACAAGCAAGAGCAAAAGAAGAAGAGATTGCAAATATGCCTTCAGACCTTGAAGAACGTAGAACTGAAGCTCAACTTGCTGGAGAAGAAAGACCTAAATATTCTGAACCATCTGTTCTTACACCTCAACAGGAAGCTACTTCAAAGAATCTGGAGATGGAGGGATTCTCTGGTGAACTAACTCCAGCATGGTTAAGATTTGCACAGAAATTGGGAACTCTTAGAAATATCAAAGTTCTAGAGGATGGTTCAATCGTAAATACAGATACAGGTAAACCTGTTGCTGGAAGCACTGTAGCAAGGCAAGGTCTAAATGAAGTCATTACTAAGATTAATCCTGCTATGGCTGGAGCAGATACTCCAGTGCATGAAGAGTTTCATTCGTTCATTAACGATATGCGTCAATCGCCTAGAGCCAGAGACCAAACTCTTGCTAATAAGTATGATAATCTTGTATCTACTCACCCTGATTATCTTGCTTGGAAAGCTGCTCGTGAAGCTAAAGGATTAAACTCTACTGTAGAAGAATTCCAAGCCACTAATGCTGGAATGGAGTCTGTTAATCGTGCTATTGCTAATGAAGGTCCGTGGAAGAAATGGTGGAAAGATTTTTCTGCATATTCTAAAACTCGTTTTGGTGAACATGGAACTCTTGAAGATTTTCAGAGAGTCATGCACTATAAGTTACTTCATGACCCCGAATTCTCAAAAGTGTTTGGCGGACAACAATCTACTGTTGGGGTAGGTGGTGCTATTTCTAATGCTGAAGATAGCAATCTTAAAAACCAAGATAGATTATTTGCTAAAAATGCTCTTATTGGTGATATAAGTGGTGGAGAAGTTCATGGCCATGTATCTTCTGGTTTAATGGAGTCTCATGGAATGACAGGATTAAATGGTGGAAGTGGTTGGAGATATAGACCAGATACTAATAGGGTTTATTGGAATCACCCACCAACTCCAGATGAAAAAATTGCTGTAGAAAATTGGCTTGCTAAGAAAAATATAGAAAATCCTACACATACTAGCATAGATAATTGGACTAACTATAAACCCGATTTTAGATATGCCGAGGAATCCAATCTCAAACCTAAAACAGATTACGAAAGATATCACGAAGTGCAAGCAGAGATGCGTAGAGCATTTAATGCTGGAGATAATGAAGCTCTACATAAAGCATTCCAAGAGAATGAGGATATTAAGAGTAAATACAATGGAATGCCTCCTACTAAGGAGACTGATATTGAGGAAGCATTAAAGAGGGCTAGGCCACCATCTCAGAGATATTCTGAATCCTCCAATCTAATCTCTCCCAAAGACCCAGAGATAATTGACCTTCTAGATAAAGCTAGAAAGTTATCTGATGTAGCTGAACTTGAACCTGAAGATGCTGCAAAAATTCATGCTATTCTAACACAGAAAGTTAACTGGCCTAAGAATTCTGAAGTTGCTAGAAGTTTAGCACGTAAAGACTTTGACCCAATGGACCCTGACCACTGGGAAGATTTAAATAAACTCTACAATGCAGAACAATTCCAATATGAAAACGAAAACGAAAAGCCAAAAGAAAAGAGTCCTAAAAAGAGTGTTCAAGCCAAAGAAGAAGCTCCAGCTCCACAAAAGAAAGTAACTGCTCCTTCAAAAGAGGAAGTTACTACTCATCCTGAACCTGTTAAAGTTTCTAAAGCACCAGCAAAATCTCCTGGGTTAGAGAAGGCAGTAGTTCAAGGTATTGAGGAAAAGCCCTATACTGTATCTAGTAATGAAGAACGGTATAGGAAAGATATGCCTTCTAAGCAGGAAGCTAAGAATAGAGAGCTATCTGCTGAAGCAATTAAGGAAGGGACAGATTCTCTCGAAAATCAGAATGCAGCAAGAGCATGGTCTAATGCACTTAGAAAGATGTATTTCGATGCTCAGGAAAAGAAAGACTCTGCTACAAATCCAACTGATAGAGATTATCAAGCTGCTCGGCAAATGCATATTAGGTCAGAGCTATATCATATTGGTAGAAAATGGAACATTGAGACACACACTGAAGATTTGCCTAAATACTCAGAAGAAAGCAATCTTAGACCTGATAAGGCTAGAGATTTGTATGAGGAAGCAACTAAAGGTGGATACGATTTATTTAAGAAGAAGGTTGGTATTGTTGAGGAGTTAATTCAGAGATACAAAGATAGAGGATATGGAGAATTAGATTATAATGCTGCTCAACAGATTTTAGAAAATCCTAATGTTGATTATCATAAATTTGTAGCTCATGAAGTTGGAGATTTAGATTTTAATGATATTAGAGATAGATATGATAAAGCTAAGAGTGCTTATGATACCAATCGTAAACAGCTTTCCTCTATGCTGCATATCATTGGTCCAGGAATGGAAAAAGAGAATATCAAAAACCAAGAAGAATCTACACTTGCTTCCGGTGATGAACCAAGGTTGAATTGGCGCAGAGCGTCCTTTGAAGAAGATTTGCGGTCACATGATTTACCATATACCTCTATAGGTATTACAAGAACACTTCTAGACCAGATTATTCAGAAGCATGGTCCAGAAGGACAAGCTTTCTCTGATGCATATAATAGATATGCCACAGATAAGGATTCCATGTATGGTAAATATATGGCTCCAATTCTCAAAGCTGCGAAAGGAATGTCTCCTGGTGATTTGAATAAGGTAGAGAATATCAGGATTCTTGCTCGCAGAAGAGGAGAGGATATGTCTCATCTTCTGACTGATAGACAGAAAAATCTATATGACACTATTGGTGATTCAATGCATCAATGGCAGCAAGACCAAATTGATGCTAATCAACCTGTATCTGTAATGACTCCTAGTGGTGCATATGAGAAACAGCTTCCTACAGTAGATGAATTCTATCATCCAAATAGACCATCTCCACAAGCTATAGAGATTCTAACAGAGAGACCAAACTCTAATGCAGCTAGAGATTTGAGAAATGATTTTATCAATCTTCAAGTTAGAAATGGCAAGACTCCAGAGCTTGCTAATAAGATGCTTGATAGCATGATTAAATCATATGACCAAGGAGATGCAAATCTAAATAGATTTAGAGAAGTTAGAGCCGCTGATAAAACTCAACTTCCAGACTCATGGATGAGAAATGATTTACTCAAGAATTTGAATGGATTCTTTAATAGAGTTGCTTCTGATAGGTCATTTCATGATAACTTCGAAACTAATCCAGATGTTGCTAAATCCATAGGAATTGAGAAAGACCCTTGGGGAGAAAGATATGCTGGTAGAGGTCATGTTGGAGATTTACAAGGTTCTACTCCAGTTCAAAATGCTCTTGAGAAAATCTATGGTGAACCGTTCGATAAAGATGAGTCAAATCTCAAACTTGCGAACCGTATCGCCACAGCTTTATTTCTTGGCCCGTTAACAAATATTCATATCGCGGCAAGCTCTGTTGCTAATGCTTTACAGTATATGCATCCTACAGAGATAGTTCCAGCGATGACAAAAGCTTTAACAAATATTACCTCTGGATATGAGAAAGCTCTCACACAAGGATATGCAAGACAGAATCTTAGTAAATTCTCTGATATTCTTGATGTTAACAATACGGCACACGAAAGATGGGCAGCACTCGGTAATCAAATCGCAAAGATTAATGGAAGAGATGCCACTAACGCATTCACAAAAGGATTCCTACAGAACATAGGTGATTGGGTTATCAAATCAAAGATGATAGCTGCTGAAGCTGGAGATAGAGATGCTATCAATTTACTGAAACATGTTAATCCAGATTGGGAAGCTGGAAGAACATTTACTCCTGAAGAGATAGATAAGATGGCATCTTCATTTGCTGGAATGATTCATGGAACACATGACCCAAGAACTCTTCCCGGCTGGATGCTAAAAGATACGGCCATACAGCCATTCTTTCAATTAGCATCTTGGAATATAGCACAGACTAATGCATGGATGCGTCACGTATGGACTCCTGCCAAAAACGGTAATCTTACACCGTTCCTTATGTCAACTTTAGGTGCTGTTGGAGGTGGATATGCTATCTCAAAGTTGAGAGAGTTGATTGGAGATAAGAAAGGTCCAATACCATCTATTTCTGAGATTATCAATTCATCGAAGGGATTAGAGGGTAATGTTCCTCTAGATGCCTACAAAGCTATGGCACTTGCATCTTATGTTGGATATGGTGGTATTCTATCTACTGCCGCTAAAGCAGTTGGAGATATTGCATTTAAGAATATACCTCAAAGTGCAACCTTTCCACTTGATGAAGTTATCTCTACATTAGCACATCGTCCAATGCAAGCTATTGGTGCAATGATAAATGACCCCAATATCAAATCAATGGATGATTATGCTAGAGTAGTTGGAAAACTAGCTACAGATTTAGTCAAGGAGAATATTCAATTTGGAAGAATTGCTACCTCTTGGCTAGCTAGGAATCCAGACATTCTCAAGAATGAGAACTACTACAAGGAATTGAATCAGAAAACATCTGAATTGAGAAGATTCAAGATGGTTGAAGGATTGCCTTATGATGCTCAAACAGCTTCTACTGGTAATCCATATATGGACCTAGGTATTAAGCAATTCAAGCATACACAGGATTTAGGAGAAGCTGCTAAGGAAGCTGGAGGATTAGTTAGAGGTGCTATAGACCAATCTCAAGGTAATCCAGATATTATGCGTGCTAAGCTTCATAAACTCAATGCTAATGTCTATGAAACTATGCCTGACCCTGATACAGCACCACTGATGTTTAAGAAGTATAGAGACTTCCTTCTAAAAGAAGTAGGCCCGGAAGAGACAAATAATCTAATCCGGGACTATTATATCAAGAAAGCTTTTAATTCTGCTAAGTCACAGATGATTCCGACAGTGTAAATTTGAATTTCTCGTAGGCTTCCATTGTCCAAGGAAATAGCTCACTACAAATTGATTTGATTGCTTTGCCATACACCTGTATCTCTGCTTGAGCATGTGCATCTTCTCTAAGAGTGATAAAGTGTAATAAATTCTTCATATCCCAACAAGCATATATTTCAGTATATATGCCTACAGGTAAAATGAATCTGGCCATCTCCCTTGCTACTCCCTTAGATAGTAATTCTTCGTAAATATAGTAGCAATATTGATATGCTGCACTGAGTATTGTAGAGTTTTCTGTGTTCCATCCATAATCATCTTTAAGAGGAACTGACCCCTGTTTGTTTTTATCGTCTTGTTTTCTCCAAACAGATGGAACATAGAACTCATTCGATAATTCAGTATATCTTGCTGAAACCTCATTGAGATTCTGCATTCTATGTCTGACGTATTGGCGCATCACAACTATAGGTAGCTTAATGTTCAATGTAACTTTAAGCATCTCGAATGGTGATGTATGCTTATTCTTCCAAAGATATTGAATTAGCTTCCTATCAGATTCTTCACCTTTAGAGGCAGATTTATAAGATATACGTGCTGCTTCACATACTCTTAAATCTGTTCCCATATGGTCAATATATCTGACATATCCGTGGTCCAGAACTGGTATTGTGTATCCTTTTTCTAGCATGTTTATTTGGTTGTTGAGTTATTTAGCCGACGGAAGTTCTACAATTATATCCTTAGAAGAGGAATTTGAGATTGTAAGTCTCATTACGTTGTTTGTTATTATCTGATATCTATAGGTGAAGGTCTTTCCAGAATCATCTATCTCAGCGATAAAGACATTATCTGGGTCAAAGTAGCAAATAAGAGGTTGCTTGTTTGTATATGGATAAGGATATAATCCTATACCAACTCTGTTAGAATAAGCTGTAGAATAGCCTGCTATAATTTTCCAGCGTTGAGTTGGAAGCATAGGAGGAGGTTTAGATAATTCATTCTTAATATGATTATTAGTTACAATCATGGCCACTATTATGAATGGTAGAATGTAAGCTACTGCTTTTTGGTAGGGGTTCATATATATCTCTAGGTTGAGTTAGTATGTCTAACTGGTAGGGTTTATAGAGAGTTCTGTGAAATTTCGGCTGTCTTGAGTCGGTTTTACTCTAAAAGTGGCCTATAAGTCAATCTGAGCACACTATTCACGTTGTGGGGTGAGCCATAACTGACAATAGGCTGGCAAAGAATTTTTCATTTTCATCTCAAAGATGAGTTAATAGCTACTTTTTCCTTATAGTATCAAAGAATATTCTATCTGTTCCATCAATCATTCTTTCAGAAAAGCTTCTCAACTGTCCAATAGCTTCCATGAATGATAGTATATCATCAAGAGAATCAGCACCGTTAGGAAGCTCTGTCCAATGGTCAATCAAGATTTCCTTTCTACTCTTCTTTCCATTAGCCTCTAACGATTTTCTAATCTTCTCGGCGGGCACAGCTAATGGATTAGACCTATCTATTCCAAGTGACAAATGCATATTCTTTTCTTCTTTCTCTAGGACACCAATAGCTCTCTGATATGTAGATAAAGGTATTTCCATTTCTGTAGATTCTCCAAAGTGCATAGCAATAGCTAGTTTCTGAAAATGAATGTTCTTTCTAGAATAATATGGCAATAGCTTAGGAGAAGTATTAACCTTCTTTCCTTGAGACTCTGACCACCATTTCTCTAATTCTATGAGTGCTTCCTGATTAACATTTACTCTACCATATAGATGCGATAATCTCTCTAAATGTAGCTGAATATCAACATAAGCAGCTTTCTGTTCTTTAGTTAAATCGGGTATCCAGAGTGTTGATTTTCTATTAGCCGACGCAAATATAAAGAAAGTTCTTGAGCTAAAGCCTTCGGTAAGGAGTCTGTCATCAAAGGTTGATTGTAGAAATCCGGGTGTAGTTCCTCCAAAGAATGAAACACAACACTTTTTAATTCTATCTTTACCTTGCGTTTTTGTATCGTAAATGTAATCTCCGCAGTCATATGCTTGAATTAAGAAGTGAATTACATCTTCCGTTCTCCTCCGAATAAGGGAAGATATTTCTTCGAGACAGAAACTAATGGATGAGTGAGTATAGACCCCAAGCTCCTGATTTCCAGATACAGGATTAGGTGAGTAGAAGTTGATTCGTCTGATAGATTGAGATACAGCTTTAACAAGAGCTTCGTAAGTCGTAGCATCAGCAGCAACAGGAAATAACAGAGGCTTCTCATAGCTTTTATTTTTCTTAGACTTCTTTTTATCGTAATCATCATTTACACCTTGAGCTTGCTTATAATCAGCTTCCGCAACAGCTTCCATAGCTGCCCTATCAACCTCTGTAAGTGTCTTTATGTGTCCATTATTCTTTGGGTCTGGAAGCTTATGAAACTTGAGTAGTTCAGCTACCTGTTTAATAACCAAGCCTTTACCAATACCAGGCTCAGCCACAGGTATGACATATATATTAGGATACAATCGTTGATGGTCAGGGCCGGTCCATACTCTTCGTTGTAGAGCAGCACTAATAAGAAAATACCATCCAAAATCTATAAAATTATCAGGAGAGATAAGTCCATCGGTATATAATCGCCATTTTTCGAAATTTGTTAAATCTGTCATTTAGCCTCCTCAATCTTATTGAGTAATGCATACTCACCAAAGTATTTAAGAGCTGCTTCATTATAGGCTAATGCTGCTAAAATTTCAGATTCAAATTGACCAATATATATTTGTTTACATTTTACATACCATTTAAGATTTTGTTTATGCCAAAAAACACCTTTATATTTAGATGCATGAATCCCTTTATATTTAAATTTATTTGCATTATTTTGAGATTGTGTAGCCCATCTTAAATTAGATTTTCTATTATTTAATCTATCTCCATCTTTATGTTCAGCGTCGAGTCCGTTATCTTCAACACATCCTAAAATTATTCTAGAAACAATCCATCTATAATGTCTATGACGAATTGTTTTTTGTATAATTACTTCATTATCTTTTTCCCAATAAAACTTATTTCCATATTTCAGTAATTTAGGATACTCTTCTACATCAATAATAAATACTTCAATTTTATTAACAATCGGCAACGATAAGTCCGAGCACAGTTCTTGAGGGGGATGCATGGTTCTTTTGTGTTAGCGTGATTTTCATACCGATAGTTGTTATTATAATTTAACTTCTGTCATGCCAACTGGATACTTATCCTTGGCTTTACACCAGATGAATCCATGTTGACACTCTGCCCGCATCTTAAATGGTTCACCTCTAGGAGAAACTAAATCTTGCTCTATGAAATTCTTCATTATCTTCAGTGACTCTATAGACTCTGGAATTGGAGTTTGATTCATATATGAATCGTGTGTATCAGCTAACATATCCCAATCTAAAGTATTGCTTTCGATAAAGTCCTGTAACCTACAATACGCTTTCGCTGTAATACAGGCAACAGTTGACTGTGGAACAAACGAATATGCCTCGTTAAACATGGAGTCTCGAATCTCTTGCCCAAAATATTTAGGGTAGCCGAATAGATTAAATAGGGTTCGTGTTTCTTCAAGTTGTCGAATAACAGTTCTATGCCATTCTGAAATCTCTGGAAATAGGGTGTGATAGAAACCAATATACTCGTCTGCTTGTTTCTTTGTAAGAGCAATCTGACCTCTAGACTCTTCCAACACCGCGAGTTGAAATGTATTGCCGCGCATTCCATAATTACCTGCATGGCAAACCTTCTTCCCAATATAGTAATATCTTCTTCCACCTTCCCAACCATCGGATGATTTAATGATTCCATCTAATTTCTTCCAGTAAGTATGTTGTTGAAGTTGTGGTATAGGACAATCCAAGAAGTCGTGTATATCGATTTTAAAGTCTCCGGAAGAAATTTTATTAAGTTCTTCTTGCCATATCTGAGAGAATAAATGCAACGCAACAAACACATGAGGCTTAACACTGTTGAGGAATAAATCTCTGAAGCGACCAGCAGAGCAAAGATAGGCAACGATAAGAGCTTCAGCACCAGCTTGGTCAACTTGGTTGAATATTCGAAGGAGATCAAGTTCTTCTGATGTAAATTGGTCATATTGTTTAGTCTTTAAATAGTGTAAACATTTCTCGAAATTAATGGCTGCTTTATATCCCTTTGCATGATAGATTCTCCTGAGTTCCTGCTCAATATTCTGGAGATTAGTTCCAATCTTAACTAAATAATCTCCCCATCCTTCTGTGATTGCCTTTGAGCTTCTTCTATATGTATTGGTTCCTTCTTGATGATATTGAGTAGTGTTTATGCCCATCTAGATTAAATCTCCCCTTCTAGGAAATTCCCAAGGTTTATCTACAGGTTTAATCTTTTCGTTTAAAGGTGAATCCATTTCTGTTATTCTGATAACCTTAGTTGGAAATTGCTCTCTGATTTTAAGCATCATATCATTGAGCATAGGCACTAGAAACTTAGCTATCTCTGTTTCATATCCAGAATAAGGTGCATATAAAGATGCTCTACATACAACATCGATTGTAGTATCATCACGCTCTGATATTTTTGTATTTATTTCGACCATATTAAATCCCTATTCTCGCATTTAAATGCATCAATGTTATTCTCTATGTATTTGAAAACAGCCTTCATTTCTGTTGTTACTGGATTACAATTATGCCAAACCCAATGAAAGTATGCTGCTGGAATATCTTCAAAAGCTTCACCTTTATGCTTTCCAAAAGGAAAGGGTGATTGGTCAGTATATATTACTGTAGTCGATTTTATAGTCATGGCTCATCATTTTATTCAACTCTTCACGTAAATACTTGTATGTCAATGGACACTTCTCTTTCATTCTAGCGCAACCTAATCCGATTTTCGGAGGCACTATTAAAGGTCTATCTGTTGGAATACATTTAATCCATGATTCAAAGATTGTTGTATTATCCTTCAACTGATAATCAGAGAAGTATTCTGAGTTTGCACAAAACTTAACAAGGGTAGGAATAGGAAAGCTATTGGGGCAACCTGCCATAAACCATTGCATACCGAGGCCGCCATGATTTCTTAAATCTGTGCTATACACAAATGTTAGCTCTTGATGTTCTCTAATAAATTTTTCCGTAATTCTATATGGGATTATTATCATGGGAAGTTTAATTTTGCAAATTCACCATGTAAAGATTTCATTAATTCATCTGCTTTTCTAGCTGCTAATTCTTCATCTTCAAATGTTCCACCATATGTGCGTTTTCCATTATGCCTTACACAAACATACCACTTTTGACTTGCTACATGCCAGTGAACATTTTTAAAAAATGAAGTAGTTTTATTACTTATTTTTCTTTTATTAAACTGATTTTGACTTTTTGTTGCTATTCGTAGATTTTCTTTTCTACAATCAAAATAATCTAAATTTTTATGCTCAGGTATAATAGCTCTATCATAAAGATTTAATATTATTCTGGATACAGATATAAATGTAACTCTTCGCTTTAAAGCTATTACACCTTTGCAGTCAAATAGTCTTAAATCTGGATGAATATTATACAATTTATTATAATCTTCATCATCGATAATAAGCTTTCTATTTGAGTTTATTAGACTTAGTTCCACTTAACGGCGTCCCTTTCCTACTGTTTTTCCTGTTCCCTTCATTCTTTTGTTCCAAGTTTTGCTTGCTATCTCTACTCCTTTCCTTTCTCCGTATTGTTTTTTCATTGCTTCTTCCATTTTTTTGAATGCTTTGGGCATGGTTAGTTGTCCTTTCTTTTATTTGTTTACCGTAACTATGAAGCAAATTACCGTATTCATCGCCAATAGTGTAGTCTAAGATAACATTGATAAAGATTTCAGTGCAACTCTTGCATAGAGCTATAATAAAGCTCTTACCATGCATGTTACTGTATATCTTAACAAATACTAACTTCTTAGGCTCTTCACATCTGGTGCAATATTTATTCATCTGAATCAACGAGACGTTTAACTATAGGATATAGCTGTGGTAAAGTATAATTTGGGCCTTTAAGAAACTTACCATCTGCCCGCAAAATAGGTTTACCATCTGTTCCTAGCTTACTCATGTTTGACCTATGCACTTCAGCAAATGCTTCGTCCTTAACTGTATGAAATCCAAAAGCTAAAAATGCTCCATCAAGAACAACCTGTAAATCACATAGAGCATCAAGCACTAAAGCTTTGTTTTGAACGCTTGGTTCCTCTATATGAGCACAGATAGCATCACCTAACTCTTTCCATTCTTCTTCTAGAAGAAGAAGCCGAAGTTTATTTAAATTGAAATCATCTAGATAAGGTTGGTCATGTATTGGATGATTGAATGTTTGATGTAGTTCCTTCACTATCTCCAGCGTTGTTTTCATCTCTTTTTAATGGATTAAACTTCAATGCTCCGGATTCTTTTTGTGTTTCTCTGTATGCTATAATCAAATCAATAACCGGATTTTCTTGTTTGAGTTTAAGCTTATAGAGATTCTTTTTGGCCAAACTTGGATTCCTTGTGCCATCAGCCTTTTCCTTTCCCTTACCTACTACTGGATATCCAAGCTTCTCATGAAAGTATATACAGCATTGTGGATTAGAGCCTGGAAGAGATGACTTGAATCGTTTGCGTAATTCATCTATTGTATTCTTTCCAACAAACCAATTAATGATACGGATATACTGCATCATTAGAGCATCATTCTCTGTCATTATTTCCTGAACCATCTTTTCATCGTAAGGAATGCCAGTGAAAGTAGTAGTAAGATAAGGCTTAATAGCAGAGTTGACTTGGTCGAAAGAATCCTGAAGTCCGGGAATACGTTTAGCATGTTCAAGTTGTGCATAGTAAACAAGCTTCATTGTGTATACGTCTTTACCGCAATACTTCAATTTTGCTTTAACTTGCTCTGGTGTATAGTATCCAGAATTGCCTTCATCTTTATGGAATGGTTCAAATGTCCATAGTGATGTGCAATGTCCTAGAGACTTCTCTGCTTCGGGAAAGCATCTATGCTGCTGAAGCATGGTATCCTTAACTCTATTGATACCAATACGATACTTCTTACCTAGAACATAGAAATCGAAGTTTGCACCATTATGAGCTACAACAATGTTGTTCTCAATAGCTATTGCCAACGCTCTAAATATACCAGGAAGATTAGAATAAGCCCACCTGTAATTATAGTCAAGAGCGGGGACACAATAGATATTGCTATCGTCGAAAGAATAGCTAAAACAGATAATATTATTAAGTTCATCAGTCTCAATATCAAAGAATAGTAATTTGTCCTTGGTCCTTGTAAGAGTGGAGATTACTACCTCAGATGAGGGATAGATAATGTATTCTGGATTGGGGAATGGATTAACAGGAATCTTATTCTTGAGAATAAGTTTGCATTTCCATATATCTCTATTCAACCAGAATCGAAAGTTTCTTCTTTTAGTTTTACCATGCCTCCGCTTTTCGTCTACAGGTGCCTTATCATCTTCATCTTCCTCTCGTTCGTATTCTTCATTATGTGTAGATTCGTAATCTTTGATATCGACTGCATCTTGCGGAAAGTATGAAGAGATATGTGGTATCTCATTGACGCTATACACAGAGCCACGAATTTCATTTAAAGTATTCTCCTTATTTCCAAGCCATTCTTGTGCAGCTTCCTCACCAAGTAAAAGCACAGCTCTAGTCCCCGGTAACAATGGCTCTCTATCTTCTCTTGTTCTCAGGTCACACTGATGTATATTAAAATCAGGAGCTAAGCAATCATTGAAATAGTTGCCGCCATTCGCAGATAGTAAACGGCCATGCTTTAAATCAAATCTGGAGGGATTTCTAAGCACAACTGTTAATCCACAGTAGGACAATCTTGGTTTAGCTCGAAGGTTCATTTAACTAAAAGGGGACTTACACATATGCTATCATATGATGCCCCATAGGTTAGTTATGCCTAATTACGGAAGCTCAATATGGAGCGTTAACTTTGGTTTCAGATAACCCAATAATCATTTCGATTTGAGGCTGATAAGTAATAACTTCCTTGTTATTAGCATCCTTGATTGGGTCACCGGGTTCATTTCTCTTCTTCTGTTCAGGAGTCTGTTGCTTACGGGAAACATCTTTCTTGCCATAAACAACTGCTTCAACAGTTTTACCCTTCATGAACACAGGAGGATTCTCGTCATCAATCTCTTCCTCATCGAAACCACAAGTTTTCAGTTCATCTCTGAATGCACCAAATGCCTTATCTGATTTTTGAGGGTCCCATCCTTCCTTATCTTCTGTCCTAACCTTTGTAGGTCGATATTGGGTAATCTTGGTTCCAGCGATTCCTACTGTCTTATCGCCTATTGTGATGGTTTCTGAACCTTCACCGTTACCAATAACTTCCCAAGTGCGTGTTACCATTGGATTCTGAGAACCCTTTGAGATACCGAATTCTTCCTCTACACAATGGAGGATATACCTATCCTTTGGAAACTCCATCTTAGAGTTCCATTGTGAGACACCTTCACTAACTTTGCGTATTGCCATATGTTTATGTTTTGTTTTTGTTTGCTTTCCTATGCCACTTTAGTGACTAGGAAATTGGTTTCCGCCATTTCATGAATGCATCATAATTGGCAGGAATAAATCTTGGTGTTCCAGGTTTCATTGAAGATGCTTTTGCTGAAAAAATGTCATCTCCTTCAGTTTGCCAGCAATATACAGAATTACCTATAAACTGTTTTTGCATCTCTAAAAATTCCTCTCTAGTTTTCATTCCCCATAGAGTAAGAATCTTTTCATCAATCTTATCTGGAGACTTCTTATCAATGCAATGCTGTCTGAAATGGTCTGTTAAATGAGATACAAGTTTATCTTTGAATTGTCCTGTGAATAAAGGATTATTCTTACCTGTCAAATCTCCCTTAGAATTTCTCTCAAGCTGTTCATGACAGATATAGATTATATTGCAAGGAACACTCTTGAATATGTCCTCGAACAATTCCTGAAACCAATTTACTTTCTCTCTCCAAAATACAAATTTATCTTCCTCTCCTGATTTTGTGTAATATGGATACTTGGATTGCTCAATATCGAATGCAGCTTCAAGTCCAGTAGATGCATCCATAATGAAAGTCTGTTTGGTGGAGAATTTGAAAAGTTCCTTTCTACACCACTTCATTATTGCATCTCTTCTATTAACTGCTTCTCCCTGTTTCCATGTTATACCTTGAGCTTTACACCAATTAGGGTCATAGAATGGAATTTCTCTGATATCACTTCTACCTATGTGTGCACCTAATCCTCTATCAATGTTACCTACAACTGGAAATGGAAATGTTAGGGCTGCATGAGTTTTACCTTCACCCGGTGGACCTTGGATTCCAAGACGGATTTGTGCAGAATGAATTGTATCCAGAGTTCTAGAGTCTGGTGGAGTATATATTTCCTGTTCTACTTGCGTGTTTGTTTCTGTCATAACTATTTCTTGGCTTTTTCTGATAGATATGCACCCAATAGAATTGAGTAGTTTATCATATCTAGCAAAGTGTCATGCACAGTTTCATCTTGAACTTCGAGTTTACCCTTCTCAGCATAGGTAGCAAGCCTTGAAAGTTTATCTGCCATTCTAACTAGAAATCCTTGTTCTGTAGAACAGATTCCAAGAGCTTCTACTCTTTCGAAGTTAGCAAATACAGTTCCTCTTCCACCAGCATAATCATTATTCTTCTTTGCCATGATTTGTTTAGCTGTATCACAGGCTGTTTGGTGGAACTCTAATAATTCATCTCTAGTCATCATTCAGTCACTTCTCCATGTTTTAAGGGTTCATATGGTCTTTGGTCGAAGTTAGATAATAGAACAAAATTACCAACCTTCTCATCTAAAGCATGACACACATCATGGAATTTACATGAGAATAAATTGTGGCATAATCCCTCTATCTTGCCATTCATTGCAGGTGGAGTTTCACGAAGAGCATACTCTTTAATTTCTTGCATCTTAACAGCAAGCATATCCTCAAATTCAATTTCTTGCTTTAAGGAGAAGAAGAACACTTCTGAAGAATCAAAGAGAGTTTCCGATTTCGATTTTAGAAATACACCGTCAATAGCGGCACCTATCTTCTGACCTCTAAGTTGTGATAAAGCTGAACCATCTCTTGCTGCTTCCATTCTAACTGCCCAAAGATATAGTTTAAGCTGTGGTGAACTCTTGAATCCCTTTAGAAATTTCTGAGCATCCCATGATGAAGTTGTCTTGTAATCTCTAACACAATAGCAACCGTTATTAATCTTTCCAACTCTATCTATTGTTCCCTCTATGTAGGATTCATACTCCTCTTGTATCTCCCAAGGAATAGAGAACTTAACTTCTACAACAGATTGCTCTCTTTTACCTTTGCCATCACATACAGCACATTGAATATTAGCATCATCTTCTGCATGTATAACTCCTTCACCACCACATCTCCAGCAGTTAGCTGTGGGATTCTGTATTAGAGAGAATTCAGATTGCTTAGTTTGTAGATGCTGCCAATAATCGAAGCAAGTATTTATTAAATGATTCTCAGTTAAATGTTCCTTCTTAGGTCGAATTTTGAAATTAGCGCCGCGCCACACTTTTATAGCTGCCCTAACTGCTTCATCAAATAAACCACCAGACTCTTCCATTCTAGAGAGATATTTATGAACTGATGTTCCATAGATGGTATCATTCCAAGTGAATTTCTCTCTCCATCCTTGAATTACAATGGCATTATACTTCCATTCACAGGCTGATTCTTTTAATGCAGATGCATCTACTTTAACTATTGTTTTTGGCATAGCGTGTTATGTGTTTACTGTCAGTCAAACTTCAAATCTATCCCCATTTGCGCTGCCATCTTTTCAGCCAAGCGTTTCTTAGCATCTTTAAGGGTATTCTCAATGGAGGAGACATTAGAACCTTTCGACCTATACGCAGATTTCTCTGGTTTAGGGGCAAGTTCAGGTCGTGTAACATTTAGAAGAGGCCCAAAATACTCATTAAGTTTCTTTTCATCCATTTCGGCCAATTCTTTCGCTGATTTGCCATTGATAGCTTGGAGTATAGTCATCCTACTTCATCTTTGCATATTGTTCAGGAGTAAGCTTAACACAGAATAGAGTGTCTGCTGTTGCTTTGAATACAATACATTTATCGTCGGCTATCATTGACTTAATGTATTCACCATCATCAGCAGTCAGATTAAGATTGTTAAGTTTGAGTTGCTGGCCAACATCAGCTTTCTCAACGAAGGCATGTAGTGTTGCTTTCCAATCTTCAGGTTTCTTAGGCTCAGGCGTGGGTTCAGTTGATTTTGGAGGTGCTTCTACAGCTACATGCTCTTCATGAGAAGTTGCTCTAGCTACTAATGGTTTATCATCTTCACCCTGATTATATGAGATGACAATTCCACCATTGGTTCCTCTTGCTCTAGAGATATGAATAATCTCTCGAAATTCTTTGTAGACTCCATCAGGGTCAAGTTTATCTAGCAAATAGAGCATTGCTTGATTAATCTTGAGATAGAGTGTTACAGGAGCTATCTCTTGATAGTCGGCATACTTAATTAATCTTGGCTTTCTATCTCCTGATTCCCTTGCCAAAATCATTTCATCCAAGATATGCTTTACTTCAAGAGCATGACGCTGCCTATAATAAGGCGCGTTAGCTCTTCGTGACCATGTAGATGGTCTATCCACTGTGTTCTGCGGCATAATCTGCTTTCTTAATTATAGCGTGACAATCTTCACCATCGAAGAATCTTACCATTTCATCAAATTGAGACACGGCATTTCCAAACTGTGAAGGCACAAAGAGAATATCTCCTATCTCTACTTCATTCTTATGTCTGAACTTTGTTCCAATCTTTAGAACTTCACCTGGGATAAGTTCTAATGGAACTCTTTGTGAATCTGGAAGCACTAATCCAGAGAATGTTCCAGTTGGTTTTTTGTGTAGTCGAAGGATTACAACATCTTTCAGTAGCGTGTTTATTTTATTTAGTTCTATTGACATAAATTCTTCACTGTCATTTTACAATCTCGACTTAGGGAGGAAACAACAAGCACTAACCCTTTAACCAATTCGGCAATGATGATAATAGACAGTCTAACCTTAATTGCCTAGTCAGCATATTACTATTCAATTACCTGACTTAAGTCAACCTGAAGCTGCCCGCAACAGGATAATCAACAGAATGCTTGGCATATACGAAGCAGATACTCACAATATAGCATACATTCTGTAATGTAGAAGGGATTTCCTTTAATCCCTCCGAAAGAGTTAGCATACAATTTAAATCTCGCTAACGGAGCTAAAAGAGGACTAATGCTTAGGCATCAGCAAACCGATTGGGGAGGTATTTTGCTCTCTCTGAAGTTCAGCATACTTCTTTCGTTGCTCTTCTTCAGTCATACCAAGAGTCATACCCATAGATGGAGGAGCATCTGGAAGTGCTAGAATAGCTACTTCTAATTCAGCAGTTTTCTCACCAGCAAGATATCGTTTAACAAGAGGTTGAACATCAGCATTAAGCCAGAAGTGAGGATTCTGTCCTTTCTTGCCTATTACTTTGTTTACATTCTCTTCAATGAGTTGAATCTTTGCTCTGACATTTGCATCATTGAATATGTAGGTTTTATGTGGAACTTCCTTCTGTTCTGGAGTTTTATCTCCACCAGTATCTTCAGCTTGAGCAGATTTATTGTTGGCTGCTTGTATTTCGGCTTTAGTTGGCATACGTGTTAATTATTTAGTATTAAGTTATTCACAGGCATTGACCTCTTATATAGCAGGATTCGTGCCAAAATAGATTATATAAAGTTATATCATCTATCTCATGATTGCAATACCTTGTATCTTCTAACAAGCTGTTGAAGTCTCCTTACTCCCAAAGATAAATCCATGTTATCAAGTGTCCCAAGTTTATTTCTAGACCTCAGATATTCTAGATATGAATGGCCATCCTGCATTGCTTGTATGATTGGCTGAATATCACATTTCCTCTCCTTTAATCCTTTAATGACAATCTCGAATGTGGAAATTCTAGCATACAAATCTGTTCTAAATGAACCATCTAGAATCATTGCTCTCAAATCTCTATGAGTTGCAAATACAAATCTACAGGATATATCTCTCTCTTTTGTATCACCAAGAGGAAGAATCTTCTTTTCTTGAATAGCTCTCAGAAGCTTAGCTTGTAGAGTTAAGGGCAATTCACCAATTTCATCAAGGAAGAGAATACCGTCTCTTGCGGCTACACATAACCCTGCCTTATCCTGTTCGGCGCCCGTAAATGAACCTTTCTTGTGTCCGAATAGCAATGAATCTATTAGAGTATCAGGTAATCCTGCACAATTAATTGGGACAAAGTTTCCTTCTCTTGGACCTAGAAGAGCATGTGCTATCAATTCTTTTCCAGAACCAGTTGGACCTGTAATTAGAACTTCGTCATCTACTTTGGCAAGCTTCCTAACATCATCCTTCATTGCTATTGATGCAGAATCTACAGTAACAAACTTATGAAGCCAGAACTCTGTAGAGTTAAGCTTATCTACAATCTTGCCATCTCGAATTTCTATTTGGAGATTATACTTCTCTATCTGTGCTATTGCAACATCAGGTAAATCATTGTCTAGATATCCCTGAATTAGATGAAGTATGTTTGGTGGTGCTGTAGGATGATTGCCGTTGCTCATGGTATTAATCCTGCTTCTTTCATCATTTGCTTGAGTTTTTGTTGTTTCTTGACTTGTTCACCATTAAACTGTTCCCAAGATTCGCGGAACCATAATCGCTTTGAGCCATCTGTCAATTCTGGTAAAATAATATTTGTTCCAGGATATATGGTATCCTTATCAGCTTCAAGAACATAATTCTCTTTTAGCCATGATACAGAAGGTAATCCATCTCCCTCTATTATAGTTGTTTGAAGCACAGAGAGTTGAACATAATGTTCTTGACCCTGTAAAAGAGCATCAATATAATGTTGGAGTGGAATCATTTAGAGAATGGTGGCTTTTTGAATTTACCCCAACGATATCCATCATAAAATCCCATAGCATAAGCACATGCCATAAGAAGAATTACAGGTGGTATTATTAGTAGAGTTATCATTTAATCCTCATCTTCTTCATCTTCTCCAGTCCATGTATCTGCTGTCTCATCTGAACCATTCTGAGGTTCTGATTCTCCAGTTTCTTCCTTACCTTTAATTAGCTTCGCTTCGATTTCTTCTTCTGACATTCCTTTTCTACCAATGATGAGGTCTTCCCACGATTCTTTGTTACGGACAACTTTAGAGAGACAGTGCAATTTAACTCCAACAACTCTAGCTTGTCTTTCTTCAACTGTTCCTCTATAAAATTCCATACTTTGATTCGTATCCGAGAGTGATGTAAGCCTAGGGCATCTTCCAACTCCTTGAACCAATTCGATTGCGGACCATGTAGGCGTAACAACAACTCTTCTTGGCCGTGTAGGGATATTCGGTATATCTTCTTCATATGCGTATCCTGATTCTCTATGTCTGACTTTCTCTTTTGTTAGGTCATCCGTATGATGTAGTGAAAGTCCTACTCCACCAGCACGGAAAGTATACATGCAATATAGAGCTTTACCACTCTGGAATCTATCAATCTCTTTCTGTCGCTCTTTAAAGCTCTGATTACCTAACCTATATTCTTTAGGCCAAGCAGCAACTTCAGCTTCCTCTACTTCATCTAAATCTAAATCCTCGAATGTTAAACCAGTTGCAGCCATTTGCTCAAGGAACTCAGGTGAATTGAGGATTGACCGCTTGATTTTCTGTTTCTTTGTTGCCACAGGTGCTCCACCCCAGATAAGAGCAATATCATCGCGTTTAACTCCGTAATCCTTGATGAGAATTTCAACAACCTTACATATTGTAAGCTTAAATCTAACAGCAGCGACAGAGGCAAATCCTTCTTGGACTCCATGATACATATCTCTAGCAATCTTATGCACTCTATCGTAATTTGTTTCTGCTGCCTTGAGAAATACTTGAAGTTGGGCGAGGATATTGAGAGCAGCTTGTGAACTCGACATAGATTCATCTCCCTCAAGCTTAGCCTTCTCTTTTTGGAATTCTTCCCATGCATTTTCATATTCAGTTCTACCTCTATCTGTCTCAAAGTTCATTATCTTGATATGATTATATGGCTTGAATTGTGGCTTAATACCTTTGACACGATGTATATATTCAGCCATATAAGCCATGAGTCTATTCATAGCTCCGGGAGAATAATTCTCTGGCTTAGTTTCTAATCTACCGTAATCACTAGCAATATTCTTAGCAAAATCATTCCAATGTTCATTACACATTGGTGCATCTTTATTGAGTCCGAAAGTATATGGTATCTTAGATGCAACTACAAAGCATTTGGCCTCAGACACTCTAACAAACGGTGTTGCAGATTCAAATAATTGATAGGTGCTATCTGATTCTATATCGTTGTATGCCTGTGCTATAGATGATTGTTGGGACCAATGATTCTTTAATGCCTGACACTCATCCCATATAATAGCTATAGGGAATACGTGTGGCCGCCAAACCCATTTACACGATTCTACACCATCCTCAACTGTTATCTCTTCCTTAACGAATCTTTTACCGAATTGAGAACGAAGTTGGTCAATATTGATTACTAGAACTTCATTCTCAGTTAATCCGAAATACTTCTTTAGGACACGCTGAGTTTGTTCAACAACTGAAGCTTTAGTAACATATACATATGGCCAAGGTGTAAGTGTTCTTCCCTCATGAAATTTAGAATGATATAGTCTAGCTAGCAAAGCACCAACTATAAATGTTTTACCAGAACCAGTTGCAGCAATAAGCAAATCTGCTCTATGATTATGCTTTCTAATATTCTCAAGCAATACACAGCAAGCTCTCTTTTGAAACCAATACAGGAAACTTTTGTCTAGAGGACACGGTTCTAAATTCCATTTTCGGACTTCCTCATCTTGTTTCGGGGGAAAATCTCCTAATTCGGAAGCTGGAACTGGAAGTAAATCTAATGCTTTAACTACCTCATTGAAATCTGGAGTATCAGGAAGAATTAATGGTGGATTATGCTGTAACCAAATATAGGTTTCTGATTCTATTCGCCTATCATCTAGAAAATCCTTAACATCTTGATATGTTAGTTCTGTATTGAGGTGAGATTGAGTGCAACCATCTATTAGATACCATTCATAGAGATTATATAAATCTTGGAATGTCTTTAAGTTTCCCCAAGACCAAGCACCCTTGACTTTATTCTCCAGATATCTTATCTGGTCACGAAGTCGCTTGTCTTGCTTCTCTTGTGGACTTAGTTGTGGTTTTGCCATTTATTTCCCTTTCTATTTTAGATTGATAACTAAGTAAAGTAGCGAATCTTTCTTTAGTCCAGAAGTTATCTTCTTCTAGTGCACAATCTACAGCATGCCCTAGTGCTTGTTGTATTACAATTAGGTCTTTATTTGGTATGTTCAGTCGCATATTGTTTTAACCTTCGTTTATTTGCTCTATTTGGTTTTCATGATTTAAATGGTATTAGTTTATGGTGAATCATTGCTTTATATCTATTTAAATCTGATTGAAGAACTAAAATTTTCTCATTATCTACTCTGCATCTTTCAACATACTCTTCTACATCTTCTGGTCTGATTGCAAGAACAGTAGTAAAATGGTCACAATCAGGTTCATCAGGAATACGAAGATACATTCCATTTTTTTCTGTTTTACCATCCCACTCTACAATTTTATGTAGAGTTCCTTCATATGTCATTAGTGCGATTTTCATTTAATCTCCCATATCTAATTTCGCTGCAACTTCAAGTTTATCTACAATCTCCTGTCGCTTAGATTTCGCTATTCTAGAAGCTAATCCGCGGAGCACTTCTCTATCTTCTATACCATACTTCTTAGCAAGAGAACGCATTAACAATTCTGTATTCTCTGCTTGTAGATTCCATTCCTTTCTTTGCTGCATTTGTTTGGCTTTGTCTAATTGCATCTTTAGATGATATGTTTTCCATTCTTTGATATACCAAACATGAGGATATTCGAACTTTGAATTATCCTCCATTGATTCAAATTGAACATGGCAAAGAGTTTCATCCTTATCTATCTCAGAGATAAGAAGTGCATCTTCCATATCTACTGGACCCCATTCTCTAGTTCTAATTACATACCAGAGATACTTTGAAAGTGGACGAGTGATTTTCTTTTCAATCATAATTTTTTACCATAGTCATAGAAGTCTATATACCAATCTCCGATACAGAAATTTTTAGGTGGATTAGGATATGATGCAATAATCATGTTGAACATATTCTGCACTTCATCGATAGTTGATATGCTTTCTACCACCTTCTTCTGTTTAAAGAATGATAGTAAAGCAGCATTAGTTGCTCCGCGAGGATTGTCTCCTATTCCGATAAACACTAAGGCAGGTGCTTTAGAGTTTCTGAATCTGAGGTAAATCATTGAGTTCCCTCTGACAGCAAGAATCGTGCCAACTTAATGTTATACTAGGTTATATATGGTTCTCAAATTTGCAATATGGAAAAAAGAAAACTCCCTGGTAAGAATCTTTCACCTACCAGAGAGTTTCTTGGATTAGTTCTATTGGAGAACCTTGAAAGAACCAATAGAGACTAATTAAGCTGTAGCATTCTCAGTCTCTTCATCCGTCTTGCGACGCTTAGAAGAGATAGCAATCTGCAACCTCTTGATTTCGTCTGCGTATTCCTTGAACATCTTCTGGAAATCTGGAGATTCCATATCCAGAGCTGTGATTTGATTCGTGAGTTCTTCGATTTCTTCCTTGAGCTTGGGAATAGATTCTCCACGAGCAGAGAATTCTTTTGCAAGAGTATCGAATACCTCAAGCAATTTCTGGTTATCAACCTTACCATCTTCTCCCTTAGCCTGTGATTCAGCTTCCTCCATCCATCCCTGTGCTAATCCCTTAACAAAGGCATGAAGTTTAGATGCTGCAACATCAGCACCCATCCAACCTACGAGAGTATCAAGAGTTTCTTTTGTGGTTTTCTCTGGAGCAAGATAAGGCCAACCTTTTGATTTGCCCTTCATTACTTCAGTATCCACAAACTTCAAAGCAACTTCATTGCGTGTTACTTCGATAGAAGGAATCTTTTCTCGTTTCTTTGGAGTTGCTCCTGGATTTCCAGCGTGTTGTGTTTGAGTTTCTGCCATATACTTACTTTGCTTTCTTTTGTTTGGTTTGTTTGTTTACTTACTTCTGAACCCTAACTCTACATTGAATTACGAGTTCAAAATTCTTTAGTTCAGTTGGGGATATAGCATTTACTGTGCCAACTCATTAGGAAACTGTATTTGGAATCCCTTCTCAAAGTTGAGAACTTCTCTAACTGATGATAGGTCAAAGGTAGCATGATTTGCATTACAGATAAGAGCTATCTCTCTTATAGCATCTTGCTTATGCTCAGCATCCACTGTTAGTGTAAATTCTTGACCGTCTGTTATAGCACAACATTCAACTTGGAATTTCATTTGTTAGTCATTTGAGGTTCTAAAGTTTCTTGGAACATAATCACCATCACCTTGAACTAAAACACATGCAGGAATAGATGGAGCCGTTTCTATTGTTAACACTTCACACCAATCTGATGGGTCTGCTCCATCTAAAGCTACCAATTTAAATTCTGGTGGAAAAGTTTTAAGTTTTTCTATTGCTTCGGCTATATTCATTTTATGAAGGAGATTGCAAATGTATCTTCAGATTCAAGGTCTACAACAGTGTTCATTACAGATGTGTTATCCGTAATTTGCATTGTCCAATTCTCTGGGTCAATTCTGATTTCTGTCTTATGCTTGAGTGTTTTCTCAAGTAGAAGTGTGCCTTCAGAATCGTGTATTAGGAGTTTCATTATTTATCCTTCAAGTATTTTCGAATTTCAGATTGAATAGAGTTAAAGTATTCTGCCGATTCTCTTCTACAGAACTCTATTGCTCTATTTGCTATTGCTGTTTCTCCTCTTCTGAATTCTGAGGTTTTAATTCCAGCACACTTAAGCCTGTATCCAACTTGCGATACGGATTTGCCAGTGGCTTTAGCAATAGTTTTCCAAGGAAAGCCAAAGAACTTTGCCATTAGAAGAACTTGAATATCCTGTCTATCAGCCTTCTCGTTTATGAATGGTGCTACTGTTGATTTGTCATTTTGCATGTTTAATCATCTTTTTGTAATCTTCCCAGTAATCTGGGAAAGCTTTCTTAATTCTCTCGAAGTTTGTTTCGTCAGCATAAATACAAGTTTCAGCTAAAGATTTAATAAAGCTTCCACCATATTTACGCATTGCATTGATTACTTTAACATCTTCATCATGTTCTTCTGGTGTTCTCATCTCTGTGCTTCTATCATTTCTAATGCTGCTTGGATAACATCAAGATTTGTCCCGCAGCATGGACAATACTTGAGCTTTCGCATTGTTGCGATTGTGAACTTCGATAGTGTAGACTGTTTCGCGGGAACAAATTTAGGTTTGTGGAACAACTTCATTGCTTGTGACCAGTATCTCCATGTAGTTGAACTAGTCAACTTGATTGGAATCTCTTTTGGATGAAATACATTAGCAAATGCATCTCTCACTATATTTGTTCTAGCATCTCCTCTATTCTTCATTCGATAGATTGCATCTAGAACTGCTGCTTGTTGCTCTTTAGTTACTTTTCTGTGGCCCATCTGATTGTTTCCTTTCATCATTGAGTTTTAGGTTTTGTATTCTGCAAGCTCTTAGCCTGCAAATTCCATCTACATTAATCCAAACTGTCTTACTATCATGACTAATTTGGATTTCAACTATCTTTGGGCTAGTAATATCTAGCATTGTGAGATTTTCAACTTTCATCTTTCTTATCCTCCAATGATTTTATCATGCAGTTGCCAAGTGCCTCCGCCATTCTTTTTGCATCATCCGCCAATTGTTGTGCTGCATCACTAGCCGACTTAACAATGTGCGGGGCCAACAATCTCATGATTTCAGTAGATATCTTCTCATCTAGAGATATCCTGAATTCTTTAGCACTTCCGTGTTTTGCTTTAAGGTATGCACTAGCTTGCCAAGGTGCATCATCTTTCCACGATGATTCTCTATTGATTGTTAGGGATTGAATTGTTAGCTTCTCTAACTCCTGTGGTGTCTCTATCGTTTCACTCATTTGTTTGGTTCTTTCTTTTGTTTTTGTCTGTTTTCCTTTAATGCTATATCGGCATTAGGGGAAATTCCGAAAATTGGGTCATCATATTTGACTGTTACACATGCAAGTCTAAGATTCTCTACTCTTCCTAGAGATGCACTTTTAATTTCTTCGAGATTGTAGCAGAATGCATCATCGTAGATATTCATATGTAGATATACCAATTGAATCCGAACTTAGTCCTGCAAAGCATATCTCCAGCCCTAATCCATGTTACATCGTAGTTTATGCATGTGTAATGTCTACAATCTTGTTCAGACCATGTAGATGGAAATATGAGATAGGCTCTGATTAGGTTGTGTATAGGATAGATTTTATTGTCTTTCTTTCCAATTGTGTATTGATTCATAAAGTTGCATCATTTCGGAGAATGATAATCTGATAGAACGATGATTGCAGAATTCCTCAATAGAGATTTCCCAATGGTCCTCTGGATGGTCATCATCGTCAATGTTTGCTTTGTTTAGCAGGTTAATTGATACATTGCCGTTCATAAAGTTATCTTGTATTTTCCAGGTTTATCCATGGTGAATTAATAGATGTAAATGGATATTTGAGCCTCATTTTATGAAATGCTTGTTTTTCGTTTTTTGCTTTGCATTCATCCCAAACTGTTTTACCGTTAAGGAAATGAATAGTGAATATGTAGAGTTTCATATGAATGGTGAAGGTTAAGCTCGCCTTCGGCTCGTAGGTTAATCCCTTTCATCTTCTAATAGGTTTGCTTCATCTAATTCTGGTAGTTTACGTCTAATCTCTGCTAATTCTTCAGGTTTAATTCCGTATGCAGATTTGAGTATTCGCAATTCAACAATCATTCCTTCAGCATCCCATTTGAGATGTGTCCATAATTCATTCTTGTCATCTTGAGATATATCAGCAGGAAGAGATTGTATGTAATCATTCATGAATTTGAATGATACTTCACGCATAACAGCATGACGCTTGAAGTTACTCCATCCAAACTCTTTAGACTCTTTCCAAAAATGGTTTATAGATTCCTGACACACAATCAAGTGTTTCAGTATCTCGCGGGCATACTGTTCAATATCAGCCATAGATTAATCATCTCCTAGAAGCTTATCAAGTTCATGTGATGCAGCTTGAGATTTATTTAAATCAACAGTTGTTGATAGTTCAATTTTATTTCCATGACGTTCATCATACATTATTACATTGTATAGGTCCGATGCTGAAAATATGATTGGAGTGTCAGTTCGGAGTAAAAAATCAAATGGAATTATGGTTGCTGTAACTGTAGATTTGAAGTCAATTTTTTCCTTCTCGTCTAAATGAAATATTCCTATTCCATGATGATATTCTGCTGAATTTTTAAATCTTTTAAATAGAACTTCACAGATAATAAATCGTTTACGCATATTTAGTGAGAATTTGAATGTTTACAATGTCATAGCCTGGTCCAGTTGGAGTATAAATTGTTAAAGCATATCCGACTTCTTCCCGTTCATCAAATTCTTTTGGCCGATACCATTTATAGTTTGAAGGTTCATAATACAACAGTTCAGCTCTGTATTCGGATGCTGTTGCATATACAACACGGCAGATATGAGCTTTTGCTCTATCTGGATTATTATACCATTTTTGAATGAGTTCTTGTTTGTTTGTTGTTGTCATTTAGAGTTTATGTGCTTTTAATGGTTTATGAGTGCTTGATGCAAAAACTTTTTTAGGTTTTTCAAACAGTGTAGAGTTTAATAGATGTCTACCCTCTAATGCTCTTCGATTTTTAATATAAAGTCTATATAATCGACTATAACAATTAGAATGATTGGAGGCATAATTACGTTTAAATTTTGCTTGAAGCTTATTCGCCTCTTTTTCAGTATCACATTCGATGATATAGCGTGATGGACCAATTTCTAATATAAGTCGATATATTCTCATATAATTCTATTATAACTAGAGTATAATGGTTTACTCAATTTAAATCGGTTTTAAGTGGGTTTTGATTTATGTTATATGAAGGCTGTCTACCACCAAATTCTGCTAGCATAAAATATGCCAAAATAAGCGATTTTAAAGTATGGCATAACTTTGCATGGTTGAGGTAAATATAACCACAAGTATAACACCTTTCTCAAGCTTGAGAATATTGAGTATACTCTATTGCAAGACTGAGAAGATGGTTAAATTTGTATGGATTTATGTATGTTAGTGGATGTTTTAATTGAGTTTAATGGAAAGATATATATTGAGGATATAACTGTATATAGGTGTCGTTATATATATAATGATATATAACCCCTAAACCCTCCACTATCTCTCTATATATAATCTATATATAACTCTTAGGCTGAAACAATCAGAATTTACAAGTAGCGAAAAAGCAAGCAATGTTATATATGGTTATATACGTTATATATCGATATACTGAGTTATATCATATTATATAAAGTTCCCGTAATTCTCTTCCAATCGCTAGCTCTATTCATTAAGATGAGCTTTTCGTTGTTTAACGCTGGAGATATAACCGGGATGGAGATTTCCATTTAAACCAAACGTGAATGCTAACTCAAACTTGGTTCACTTTACCTACCCATCACCTAAGTATTTCATAGGCTGATATGGTTCTGCAATTAATGAATAACCTACTTTAGCTTAAAGAAGCTGTTTTGATTATAGCAGATGTTCTCATAGCATTTATTAATATGCTAGACTGTTAGCACAGCCCTAACTCTCCTTCTAACTGGTCTGAGTGGTGGAAGCTTCTTTAGCTAACTTCTCCTGCTGTCCAATCTCTCCAAGGATATATTGCTTGGTAAGATTGAGTTGCATGATTTGAGCTTGGATTGATTTCTCCCGGTCGAAGTTGGGAGTATTCTTCGCAAACAAGTCCCGCAAACGCTTTTCAGCAGCGTTAATCATTAAGTCAACTCCAAGTAGTTGCTCCTTAAGGACCAGCTTGTTCTCACCGATGATAGTGACTCGCTCCACAATCTCAGCTTGTCGTGCAATGTGGAAGAACGCCCTGCGTGAACTGATGACGTTCAAACTGTTCACTTGCTTGAGTTGCTCTGTCAGATAGTTGTCCACGGCATTCTCAACCTTGTTGAATATGTCTCTGGGCAACTTCTCAGACTTGCCATAGACCGCTGCGAAGTGCATCCTGAAATCGCCACAAACATGTGTTATCAGCTTGTTACGATTCAGAGTTAGTCTTTCGCGTGTAGTGCCTTTGGCCGATTTGGTTGCTTGACGTTTAACGCTCAGGTCGAAGTCATAATCTTCCTCACCTGTAGGACTAATTGCTAAGTCCGTTGCATTTTGAGTGATAGCTTTGCTCATATGTATTTGACTGTTATTTGGTTTACTAGCTAGTGCTAGGAATCACATAATCCCCAGCTTGGACAACTCAGGACTTATCCCAAGTATCATAGGGGCCTGAGCCGTCGCCGATATATATCGGGAGCGTAGCCGAAGTGGAGACCAGTGTTAGAAGGATACAATCTATGTCTGGTAGTTTTGCTTTGCCCAAGCTAGGGACTATGCTAACAGTCTAGCATACTTTTGTGATGGTGTTACCTCACTTTCAGGTATATCGTTTCATTCCCTGCTTGACTAATGAGCCAGCGGATTTACTGTTACCCTATGACCTTGTTTTGTATACCGCCCTACCCGGACTTAGCGGTTAGTGTTCAGAGAAACACATTAATTCCACTGTTAGAGGCGAAAGTGCCTCAGCAGGACCAGCAGGAATGCTGCTCAACTGCAAGAGTAATTAAGCAATCCCTATGCCAACTATTAGTAGTGCCTCACAGTTTGAGGTTATACCACATATGGTATACCTTCTACTGTGATGTATCCGTTCTATACACCAAAAAGCAACATCATGGCTAGGAATCTACAGTAAAGTGACGTTGCTTGACGTATCATTAGTTAATAGTCGAGTAGGGGGGTAGTGACCAGATAAAAAGTCGTCAGCCTTCGGCTGGTATACTCATAAAATTTCCCCCTAAATATCACTACCCAAATCATTCCCAATATATACCATATCTAACTCTATATAACCCTCTATCGCATCTTTGAGTAGTTTGGCACGATAGTTGCTTCCTTCTCAAGTCTGAGATATGTCGAAAGCATTTCTAGATATTAATAGTGAAGGTAGGATACGAATCAAGCGTTCTCCTGGAATGATTATATCTAAGGAATGGCTTGAGAAAATAGAAGAAATACGTGAAGATATAGAGAAAACATATGTGCTACCTCAGACTACATCGACTAATTCGAATAGGGATAAGAAGGTTTAATCTTCCCTATCAGGTAATCTGGAATCAGATTTACCGGAATGCTTTGCCCCTCATAACGAGGAATAAGATTCCTTGGCATCTTCGAGATGAGGAACTTAGTATATATTTGCAAAACAATGGTGTCTTTAAGAATGCATAGATAACATGACCGCCGGCTCTCAACAAATTATCACAGCCTATGAAGAACTTGGTATGTCTGCTGAACAAATAGCAGATGACCAAGATTTGGATATAGCAGCAGTTAAAGCTGTGTTAATGCAATTCTCAAGAGATTTTAGAGTTGCCGCCGGACAGTCTCCTAAAGAGATAGGGTTCAACGATGAGCAAGAACAAGCTGTAATCGATGTGATATCGAATATAGCCCGAGGTTACACTGAAGCTGACGAGCGCACACAACTTAGAGCAGCAATGTTTCTTAGGAATGATAGACGAGGTAGACTTGATATTGGGAAACAATTGACTGGACTCAACATCAATGTTATCTCCTTCAATGAGCAAATGCGAAAAGCAATTGAAGCAAAGAATCGTTCTAAATCTCAGGTTGTGGATATACCTGCCGAGGTTAAGGAACTTATTAGCAAATAATTTCACTCATAACCAATATACCTTGAAGTAGTTAAAGCTAAACACAATGACTGCTAATTGTTCGTCCGAGTCAAATCCCCCAAATGGTATATTCGCATACATCCTGTCTGATGTTAGTGGCTAGTTATGAGTGAAATTCTTGTATCCAATTTCTCTGAAGATGCCTTAAAGGAGGTATCTCGTTCGGTTTCTACTAATGGGTTTGCATCAGCATCTTCAGAGAGAATTTCATATCCTGGTGATTATGTTGATAATGATGGGCCATTAAAGGGAAATGAGTATCAAACTCTAGAGTTTCCTGACCCCGCCCTATTTCTTGCGTTCTATGATAAGGCAATAGCAAATGGAACAGTAACTCTTCACAAATGGCAAACGGAATTCCATGAAGAGTGTGCGGGATATAAATTTCCAGATGGTAATCCACCTTCATCTCAGCATCCTCTTAGATATGCTTTGCTAACCTGCAATGGTTCTGGTAAAGATGCATTCATAATTGCAGGTTGGGCTGTATGGTTTTGTGCTTCGAAGATACGCTCTAGAGTAATCATTACCTCTGCTTCTGGAGTTCAATTAACAGGTCAAACTGAAAACTATATTGCATCTCTAGCTAGAAAAGTAAATGATTTTCATGGTTGTGAAATCTTCCGTATAAGACAGCGATTCATCAAATGTATGCTCTCTGGTTCAGAGATACGTTTGTTTGCTACAGATGAAGCTGGTAAAGCTGAAGGTTATCATCCTCTTGAACCTAATGCTGAAATGACAATTATTGTCAATGAAGCTAAATCTGTAGTTCCTGAAATCCATGGTGCTTTGCGTAGGTGCACTGGATATAATTACTGGTTTGAGATATCATCTGCTGGAGAACCTTCTGGAGACTTCTATAAGGCATACTGTAATTGGAAACATACTCGTAGAGTAACATCATATGATTGTCCACATATTTCCAAAGATGAAATTGAGCAAGCTAAAGTGGACCTTGGAGAAAGCTCTGCTCTCTATCGTTCTATATATCTCGCTCTCTTCACTTCCCTGTCGGGTGAAACAGTTATTCCTCAAGCACTCATTGATAGTTTACTTTCGTTATTTAAACTTAATCCGCCCGAACATTTAAAGTTAAAAGAGGATAGAGTTGGTATTGACTTAGCTGCTGGCGGTGATGAAAATACAATCTTCATTTGCAATGGCAATAAATGCCTTAAAGAAATAGCGTTTCGGGAAGTAGATACAGAAATTACAGCAGAGAGAATAGACAAGGAGCTTAAAGGTTATGGCATACCTAAAACCCATAAGTATATTTATGCTGATGATGGTGGAGTTGGTAGAGCTATTATTGATAAACTTGTGCGTTTGGGTTGGTCTATTAATCGTGTTCTTAACCAGACCCCTGCAATTTCTAAGAAGCTTTATGGTAATAAAGGAGCAGAAAACTGGTATCGTTTTTCCAGAATACTGGAAGAGAGATTCTTTGACGTTACCACTATATCTGCTCTATGTCAAGAGCAACTCTACACTAGGCATTACAAGAAGTCTACTATGTCTGGTAGATTATTTCTTGAGTCTAAGAAGGAAGCTAAGGCAGAGGGTAGACCTTCACCTGATAGAGCTGATGGATTAATTCTAGCCTACACTGGATTAACCATAGACGATTTCCTTTCTCTAGATAAACCTGAGAAGAAAGATGCTAGACCTAAAGAAAGATTTGATACAATGAATTCTGCATATGAGCATTATGAGAATGATGTTGTATATGCTAACTATGACCCAGACAAAACCAAATCATCCAGCAAAGTTAGAATTAGAGGGTCACTATCTGTTGCTGTGAGACATTAGAGAGGAAATATGTATATTGGTGTAATATTCTGGATAATCATGCTAGTTGGATTAGTGTTTGGACTCTATACAAATAGAGGTCCGGGAAAGATGGGAACATGGGTTGGAGATAATATTGTTTTCTGGATACTTCTAGCTTTACTTGGATGGAAAGTATTTGGACCAGCAGTTCATGGATAATCTTATGCCTATTTATTATAATAAGCCCTTAAGAATTCAATTTCTATGTAACTGGCTTAATTGGGGATTCCATTGCCCTTGGTTTATTAGAATTTCATTTCTTAATAAATGGCCATTTGCATGGTCACATATTCAAATAGGTAGATATGTTTTATTCTGGGAAAGAGGTCAATTTTGGAAAACAAAACATTTAGAAATCCACCCATAAATTTATGGATATATCTGCACCTACACCAGTTAATCCTTCTAAACCTTACGAATATGGTTCAATCTCTAATTGTCCTGAAGAAGTTCAGGAGTATTGTGAAAAGATACACGATTCACTAACCATTGAACAATTAAGGAGTCTAAGTGACTACTTCTCGCAAAAAGCAAACAAACTCAGAGAACTCGCAGATAAGAGTGTTACAATCGAAGATTTTGAATCAGCAAAAAAAGAGGAGGCTGACGAAGATGATGAAGTGGGTGAAGGAGCAGAAAAGGGTTACTCACAATCTTGAAAACGCACTTAAAGAATATACTGATTTTCATGCTGCTGGTTATGATGGTTACTAGCTGTCATTTACCCAAAGAAGAATGGAATCCATTCTATCATTCTGCACCAGTTCCGGGATATGACCCAACAACAGGAACAATAACTAATAATGCGTATCTTGATTTTTCTAATACTAATAATATTCATTAATGGATGCACTATTCCTGTTGTAGGAAATTCTCCTGAAGAAGTGAAACATCGTAATAGCACAGATATGCCTAAAGATTGGAGTCAACCATGAAGAAATTTAATCAATTCTCTAAGAAGAAGTTTGATAGTGGGCCAATGTCCATCATTAATAAAGAATTGAAAGCTGCTGGTCATCCTCCTATACCATATCCAGCTAATCCATCTATGCAAGCTGCTCTATCATCTAATAAACCCAGTAGAAAGGCAAAGCTTTAATGCACGCTCTTATTCCAGTTAAAAATTCTAGTTTTGCATTAGTTGATGTAGAGGATTTAGATAGAGTTATAGGTGATAAGTTTTATTTACATAATGGTTATCCTGCTACTAAAAGATGTAATAGGAGAAGATTATTACATCATATTTTAGGCTTTAAGGGGCAAGACCATATAAATAGAAATAGACTAGATAATAGAAGGGAGAATTTCAGACCAGCAACATTTGACCAGCAAACTTATAATAGAAATACTCGATGTGATAATACTACAGGAACTACTGGAGTTCTATATCATTCTAGAAATAAAGTTTGGACTGCTTGCATTGGTTATCAGCGTAAATTAATCCATATAGGAACATTTAAAACAAAAGAAGAAGCAATTCAAGCTAGATTAATAAAAGCTAAAGAATTGTTTGGAGATTTTACACCTCATGAATGAAAATTATATTGGACCTGGAGAAGCACAACAACCGGGAAGTATCAATACTTCTGCGGGACTTCAAGATTTACCTCCATCATTAACAGGTAAACCTGCACCACCTCCAGGTTCAGATACAGAGCAAGAGAAGATGTTTGATTTCTCAACTGCATATGTGCATTTGAAGAGAATCATTGATGATTGGAATACAGAAGTAGAAGATACAGAGGTTCGCCGCAAAACGAGAAAAGTTGAGTTAGATGTCGAAGGTTTACGTCAGAAAGGTGATTTGGATGAGGACGAAACTATAGTTCCTGTTCGCACCATTGATGTTAACATTCAGAGAGAATTACCAGCTTACGTTAACTATCTTAAGAATAGCAGGAGAATTTGCACCTTCTTCTGTTTGTCTGACCCAGGACGTGACCCACAGCATATTGAATCTGATTATGCTAGAGGGATGACATATACAGCATGGGAAAAACCACATTTCAAAGAGATTGATGGCTCTGCAACTCATGGATGGGCTGCTGTCGAAGTTGTATTTGATTCCTCAAAACCTCTTAATTGCTCTCTTGAATACGTTGCACATGATAAACTCTATTGGGGAAGAACAGTAGAGAACTTTCAAGATGCGCCGCGAATCATTCGTGCATATGACGTAACAGTAACCAAACTTAGAGAGTGGACTAAGACATTTGGATTTGACCCTACACAAGTTGAGAATCTTCTTCGTCCTCGCAAAGATACACAGAAAGAGAATGAAACTGCACGTATCTATAAGGTTTACCTTAAGAAAGAGGGTGTAGTTTATGTAGCTTGGTTTGCAACTACAGACCTTGTAACTGATTGGCTTAAAGCTCCAACTCAACATTATGTTGGTATAAAGCATAAAGTTCAAGTTCCTACACAGGTTCCTCAACCTGATATGCCAGTGCAAACTCCACAAGGTATTGCAATGATTCCTCAACCTCCTCAAACTATAATGCAGGAGCAATGGCAAGAATCACCATTAATGCAATATCCTATCTTTATTCTTCCATATCGTGAATCTGAAGAGCCTAAAGAAGTTGATAAGAAGGGTCGTTGTTTCTATGATGAACCTAAACAAGAATCTCAAACTGCCATTCTTTCTGGGTATATTAATGGTCTTACTCGTGCTTCAAATATTTATGCTTCTCCTGCTCAAGAAGATGGGACTGGAGCAGCCTTAAAGGAAATCGAAGATGTAATTCTGCGCGGCGGCAGATTTATGTCTAAGCCAGTTAACTTTTGGAATCCTCCATATCCACCTCCAGAGACTATTAAAGCTTTGGAATACATGGATGCAAACAATTCTGAGGAAACAAATCAAGTTAACTTTGCTACTCTAAATAGAGAAGATTCTCGCAAAACAGCAAGAGAAATAAGTGCTGCACAACAGCAACAACAGATATTGAACAGTGTTCAGTTAACTCTGTATAGCACACATATTCGTGAAGTTTACTCTTTTGCTTGGCTTATTGTTCAGAGTCAAGCTCTTCAAGGTGAGATTAGGTTCATGCTTATTCCTAATCCACAATTTAATCAACAGATGCCTGAAGGTCCTCAGAATCTTAAATTGATTAATGATGAAGATACAATCTCACAAACATGGGAACTTAGGGCTGCTGGTGATGTTGATGTTGTTCAACGTGCAGAAAAGATTCAACAGATGAAACAGGATTGGCCTGTTATAGCTAATACACCATTAGCCATGAGATTTCTTGCAGATTTGCTTAAGCTTGAATATCCTGATACTGGCGAACAGTATGCTGATATAGTTATGCAAGCAGATGCTATGCAACAAATGAAAGGATTGCTTGGTGGTCTTGCTCATATCATGACTGCTATGATACAGGAGAATCCTCAAATGATTAGAAAGGAACCTCCTCAGAATCAACAGCAATTAGCTCAAATGTTACAGCAAGCTGCACAATTATCAGGAGTTCCTGCGCCAAATAGTAACGGTAAACCTCCACAACAACAGTCTCCTCAGCAGCAACAACCTCAAGTAGCAGCTAATCCATCATAACACGCTATGAAGCTTATTCCATTATTTAATAGCATAAGTCAGTTTGCTAAGGTTGATGACGAAGATTATATAAGAGTAATGGATTTATGGCCTTGGAAATTGCTTAATAGATATGCTGCTAAAAATCTTTCTGGAAGAATTCTTTATATGCATCATTTCATAATGAGGACCACTTCTAGAAGTCATTTATGGGACCATAAGGATAGAGATAGACTTAATTACCAAAAAGAAAATTTAATCTCTTCTTGTCAGCAAAAGAATTGTATAAATACTTCTTTAAGCCCTAATAATACTTCAGGAGAAAAACATATTCATTGGCATTCTCAATCAGATAAATGGAGAGTAGAAATTAAGAGAGGGAATAAAAGAATGTTTGGTGGAACATTTTCTACAATTGAAGAGGCTATTGAAACTAGAAATAATCTATTAAGTCAACTTAGTATAACAACATAAACACGCCATGGCTAACATCGGAAAGATATACTCAGAAGCAATATCTCTTACTCCAAAAGAAAGAGAAGATAAAGGATTTAAGCCCCGTGATGAAGTTAATCCTAATCCGGATGGCTATTCACCAGCAGAAGATGCTGCAACTGCTCAAGAGAAGATAACATGGTTACAATCACCGATAACAGCTTCTCTTCTAAAAGATTTGGGTCATCAATGTGATGATGCCATTAATGATGCTATCAAGTTAGCTGTTGGGTATTCCTCCCATCAGAACCCTTATCGTATCATTCAACTGTTAAATAAAGCTCACGAACTAAAACAAATAATACACCATTATGGCCGAACAACACGCAATTCCCACTAAAGCTTCTCAACCAAAAGTAGACGATGGAATGGAAATTTCTCCAGATGGAGGAATTATAACTTCCTTAGCTGCTCCATCTAGTGCACGTAGACTTGCGCCAGCTAAGGAAGCTTCTACAATGGCTGAAGCTCCTACTGTGGATGAAACTGGTAATGAAGTAACTACAGAGAAACCTGCTGAAGAGGTTAAGCCTGTAGTAGAACAGGAAGCGCCAGCAGTTGAAGAAACACCTATTGAAAAAGTAGCTGACTTTACAGATTTCCTGAAAATTAAAGAAACAGGAGAACTAACTGATGAGATTCAGAAAACAAAGTTGGCTGAAGAAGATAAAAGCAAAGTTTCCGAAGAAGATAAAGCTAAGCAAGATAAAGCTAAAGAGGTTGCCCCGAAAACGGTTTTAGACAAAACTGTTGCTCAACGAGATTATTCTGACCTCGACCAAGAACTTGCTCCATTGTTTAAGACAATGAGCAATGATTCGTTCAATAAGCTTAAACCAATTATTCTAGAACATAAGAAGCTTAAAGAGCAAGTTGCATCTCAAACTCCTGAAATTGAGAGACTTCGCAAAGGTGCAATACCAGATTCCTATTACGATAATCCTTCTGGATTTGTATTGGACCCTGAATATCAGAAAGCAGAAATGAGTGTTTCACAAGCTCAATCTGTGTTACATCATTGGCAACAACAGTTCAAAGCTGTAAGAGATGGGGCCGCAGAGTTTACACTTGCGCAGTTTGATAATAATGGGAATCTTGTTCCTGTTCAAAAAGTAGCTGCTGGTAAGGATGCTGAAATTCAAATAATGCAAGTTGTGAATAATGCTCAACAGCAATTATTCAAAGTTGCAGGTAAAGCTGAAGCTATTAGAGAAACATTCAAAGCTAGACACTCTAATGCACTTGGATGGCTTAACAACTATGAGAATAAAGCATTTCAAATCTTCAATACTGAACAGGGAAAACAATTTGAACCACAGTTGAAATCTATACTTGATGAATTCCCTGCTGAGTTTAAAGGTCATCCATTAGCTAAAGTTCTTGCAAAATCTATTGCAACCAATGTTCATCTTGCAACTTTACTCGTTCAGAATGCACCTAAACCGGGAACTACAACTCCAGCTGCTACGACAACTAAAACTGTAAACGGAAAACCATCTACAGCTAAAGAGCAACAACGTAGAGCAGGACCAACTGTAGCTGATACTGGAGCACCTTCAAGAGCATCTGCGGTAGATGATAAGAATGATGTATCATTTGATGACTTCCAACGTGTAAAGGAGGAGTCATAGTATGTATTTAGTTTTCGATACTGAAACTTCGGATTTGCCTGATTTCAAGGCACCAAATCCTGGAATGTCTAGAGCTAGAGTATTGCAGATGGGTGCTTTACTTCTAACTCCAGAATTTGATGAAGTAGCATCATTCTCATCTCTGATAAAGATTCCACCTGAAGTTGAGATAGCTCCTGGAGCATATAATGCACATCATATATCATTTGAGATGTGTCAGCAGTATGGCATACCTATCGAAGCAGCTTTAGCTATCTTTGATGAGTTCGCTAAACTTGCTGATTATGTTGTGGCTCACAATCTAAAGTTTGATACATATCTACTATCAACTGAGATGATTGTATCTGGAAGAGCACTTTATAATATTTCTCATGGTTCCTCTGGAATCTGCACTATGCTAGCTGCTACAAATGCTTGTGGTCTTAAGCAAAAGACTGACCCAAATAAGAAAAAATGGCCTAAGCTTGAAGAAGCTGCAAAGATACTTCTAGGTATTGAGATGACAAATGCTCATGATGCATTATATGACGTTAGAATTACAGGTCAAGTGCTTCGTTGGCTACTTTTAAATAATCATATCTCATTACCTGCTAAAGTAGCTTCTCAAGGTTGAGATAGTTTGGCATACTTCCTGCTTTCTGTAGTGCTAGCTTCTACGTGCTTTGAGCTAGCACACAGGCTTCTATTCAGTTCTTCCGAGCCTAGAACAAACGCTGCGGTATCGTAATCTACCGTATAACTGTCTGTTTTAGATTAACACTAAAATATATGCCTTTAGCACAAATTCCAGCTATAGATGCAAATATTTGCTCTGGCTGGACTGAACAAGACGTTAACTTGTATAATAGGTTAGATTTTTATCTAGCCAAAATGCAAGTTGACCGCCGCAAAACTTGGGTAACTTGGCAGCGCTTCTTAGGTAAGAAGAAATGGACTCCTAATATGGGTCCAACTATGAGAAGCGTTACAAAAGAACCTTCTCCGCACATTCGTCAGTTTGCCTTTCCTGCTGAAATCTCAGCTGCTCCAAAGAAAGATGTGATGGATGTTAGGGAACGTCGAGTTGATGAGTTAGTTTATCGTCATCGATTCGAATCAAATGTTCTTAACTTCGTTCCTTCATTTCGTGACTTCCTCACTGACCATGTTGATGCATGTGGTAAGGATATTATGGAAAAGATGGAACGATTCGAAGATATCTTCACTCGTGGACGTATCTTTCATCGTTCACCTTTCGTGTGGATTACTGATTCTCAAGCTGCTGCTGGTGAACTTACAGCTGCACCTATTGGTATCGGTAATGCTGCTGGTAATGGAGATGGTAAGACAACTGCATTCAATCAACAAGCTGTAGCTCAAATTGGTGGTCGAGGATATCTTTCCTTTGAATCATTAAACAAGCTTCTGACTGCTGCTGAAACTGACCAACGTATTCCTCCATTCTCAGGTTCAGGTCTCCCTAAAGGAGAAGATGGAATGAGTGATAAGTATGTTCTTGTCACTGGCGGTGAAGCATTCAATCAATTCACATTTGACCCTTGGTTGCTTGCTAACAAAAACTGTGCTCTTGATGTAGTTAATGGACGATTCAAGGGTTCATTGTTTGGACGTATCACTTGTATTCTAGAGGATAAGCCTCTATATATGCGTGCTGATGGAACATTTGCTGCACCTGAAGTGCGTGAATTGGACCCTGCTGCATATAATGCTGGTGAATCAATTCCAAATACACTTTACACTTATCTTGATGTTGCCGCAGGTTCTCCCTATGGTGTAGCATTTTTTGTAGGTGCTGAAGGTTATGAGCAAATTCAAGTTGGACCACCTCCTGCTGCGTTTGCTGGTAATGGTATGCCTAAAGGCTTCGGTAAGATGTTCTGGAATGGTGAAGTTGAAATCACTAAGAACTTCCTTATCCCTTGCTATGATGATGCAGGTAATCTATTCTGGGAAACTAACCAGTATGGTGAATATCTGAAGTTCATCTCGCAATGCACCTACGGGAATCTTGCAAAGCAACCTCGCTATGTAATTCCCATTTACTACAAACGGAAGAGGGGTCAATAATTCTGAGTTGGATAACAAATTAACCAATAAGGAATAACTAATATGAAATTCTTCCAAAAACTGTCTCTCGTTGTTGTAACATCTCTTGCTCTTTGTGCTACTACACAAGCAGCCGTGATTGCAACAAATCTTCCCTCAAATGGTGTATACCAGTTGACCACAAATCGTGCTAGTGTTTATAGTGTTGAAGTAACTTCCTCTGGAAGTGCACTATTGGCATTCTATGATAGTGGTTCTCTTGCTGCACCATTCTACGGAACAAACTACACCAATGCAGCCTATACAAATCGAGTAACGTATTCCACAAATTACGTTTACTCTTTTGTAGGTTACAACGGATTCACTAACTGGTATACTAACTCTGGCGTTTGGACTATTAATGTGTCCAATCCAGCTAACACCAATGTTCTTCCTGTAATGTTTGGCGCTGTTGTAGCAGGTGGAACATATGCTGTGTATAATACTGATGCATTGTTTGCAAATGGTATCACAGTAGGTTGCACTGGAACAAACGTAGCCATTGTTGTTAATTATCGTTCGGCTGGACCGTAGTTCAGTTTGAATGATGCCTATGGGTGCTGTTACATATTATAGCGTGTTTTATGTAGCAGCACCCTATTTAATAAAATGAAAAATTTATCTAAATATACTGTTGCGGGTTTACTGATAATCTGTTTTGCGGTGCTAATTTTACCTGCACAACCTCGATTTTCTCCGTTAAGCGGTCCATCTACTTATCCATTAATCTCACCTACGACGATTAATAATCTGTTCACCAACACTACCGTATATTTTGATACATTCAACTCTACAACCATCAACTCAATTTCCAACTTTACTCAGAATATCTCGGTTAGTGGTAAGGCTACCTTTAATCAAATAACTGTAACAAATCAGTTACAGTTCACTACCAATAAATTTCCTCTATCTGCTGGAACAACTTGGAATTTCACCAAAACCTATCAGAACATCATAACCAACAACGATTGGCAGATTACAGCTATAGCAGGATTGACTAATTATCTTATCAATTGGAGTGTTGTTGAATGGAGTAATAGTGATTCTGCTACACACTTCTGTGATTTATCAACTATACCTTGGCATGTTATTGGACAGAGTTCTACTAACAAGGTATATCTTGGTGCTGGCAAAGTTGCATTTATGTCAGCCTTAATTCGTGGAGTAGCCTCTTCTAATCTAACCACTGGTGTTGAACAATGATTAGAGCTTTAGCAATACTATTAGTTTCCTGTGTAGCTGCTTTTGGGCAGGCTTTCTCATTTAATGATTTAGCTTGGATGAGCCAAGGTGGGATAGTTAATAGTAGCTTTGATGCACTAGATAACTATAATGTTGGCCCATTACAGAGTCTTAACAGTTCTGATACAGCTAATCTTGGAGCTAACTTTACAGCGGGATATGTTGTATCTCCTACATTTCCGTATAGATTATGGGACCTCTTAACCAATTCAACATATAGTGGGGCATTAACTGCGTTGAATGGTGGAGCAGATGATAATGCTGAGACAGTTGTTTACTGGAATGGAACCTTTGTTGCTGAGATATTTACTCTACAGCCTGTAGCCACAGCAACTCTTGCAGGAAATAATGTAACTCTTACTGCAACTGCACCATTAGCTACAGCATATCAATGGAAGAAGAATGGGTCTAGTGTAGTGGGAGCTACATTAAGTAGTTTTACACTTAGTTCTGTATCTTCTTCTGATTGGGCTGATTATAAAGTTACTGCTACCTGTCCTAGTGCTGGTGGTAATTTTGATTCTGACACTGTAAATGTAGCCATTGTTGATACTACAACGGTATCTAATTGGGTAACTTTGTGTGGGATTAACGGAGGCACACTTACATCGAATACTATCTATGCTGTAAATGTATTTTGGAATGGGATGATTACGGATGGAATAGACACAGATATGTATTCTGTGAACTGTTATGTTCCTGACCATCTTCAATCTTGTCTTACTCCTTTAGTGAATATTGGTGGTCCTACTATATGGGTGAATAATGGACCATTTGTTAGTGGGGATTTAACTGTTAATGGATTGATTAGTAGTGGTGGTGGCACAAAGTATCTGGATACAGGGATAAAGGATAGCACCACATTTAGCTCTGTAAATGATGTTGGATTTACTATCTATTTCTCAGCAACTCCTAGTGATGGTGGACTGATAGGCATAATTACACCAGATGTTAGTGGTGGATATATGCTGAATGCTAACCGTTCAGGTAATGCACAATGGTATGATTATGGTCCATCTTCAGGCGGTTTAGGTAATCTACATGCTACTTCTCCTGGTCCGGGATACTATTGTGGAGTTAGGACAGCATCTAATGCTGAAGCATTCTATTTTGCAAGTAGTGGAAGTGCACATGCTGCGTTAGCTACAGGTTCTACCGCACCGGGAGAAGCATTGGTTGGGATTAATGTGTATATCTTCAACTGCAATGGCACAAGTGTTCCAACAACCAACAAAAGAATCTCCTACACTTCTATTTCCAAAGGATTAACTAGCACAAAATCAAGTCATCAATATAATCGTGTGCAAACTCTTAGAACAACACTTGGTGGAGGATTTCAATAATGAAAAGACGTAAATTTCTAAGGTCATTTGGGTTAGCCGCCAGTGGATTAATATTTGTTCCCCGCCATCTATTAGCTAACTCTAATATCATTACGGCTAACTCTCTTAAGAACATACAAATGTTCAATTCTACTTGGGCTAGGTCAGTTGCTTTACCTAGTTCATGGAGTAAGATAAGAGCGGGAGTGTTACTTTATTTGGACCCTACGGCATTTACAACACTTACTGGAACCCCTAAATTTACATTAGGTTTCTGTCATGGCACAGCAAACAAGGTTGGTAATCCAACTACTGACCATTTTGTTGGTGTTCAATCTACCTCTGCTACATGGCCATATCCGGGGAATGATGGACGTAGTAGTGATTATAAGCCTTTAGTAGACGTTGCCAGCACTCCAACTTATGGAACTGCTATAGCTACAAATTCCCTATATATTCCATGTTCTGCTTCTGCTGGAAGTGTTAGGAATGTGTTCTTTGTTGATATCACTAAAGGTTCTCCGAACTATACATTTAACATTTTTGGTCCTATTGGAATTGGTGGTGATGTAACTGTAGCTACTTTCTTAGCTCAAATGGCACAATCTAGTCCATCTATTGCAACACATAATTTCTTTAGTGCTCAGACAATGGCAGTTGATGAAGCAGGTAATGGATTATTGAATGCTATAAATTGCTATTGGGACCATACAGATTACGCAATAAACATTTGTGCTTTAGGAGTTACTGTTTTGGCATGAGTAGAGGACCACGATTTAATTACAGGTTGCGAAAGAATAAGAATTTTAATTCTAAGCGACGTATACAAGTATGGACTTTGTTTGCTGAAGGTTATCCAGCGAAAGAGATATCTGCTATGCTTGGGATTACTCTAAAGACAGTGAGCTATCATAAATGTTGGATTACAGATTATTTTAACATACGAAGAAACGATGCAATGTTCTATCGTCTTGCTGTAGCATTTGGATTAGTAGATAAACAGAAACCAATACAATGAAAACAAAAGTAACACTAGCAACACTACTTGCCGGATTAACCACGCTATCCGCGTTATGCGCGGGTGCTCAAACTAAACCTTTGGGACTCTTTTGGGATAATCCCAATCCAGTAAATACTAATGAGGGATTTAATATCTATTCCTCAACCAGTATGAGTATTCCCACTAATCAGTGGCCACTGTTAACTTCGATTCCAAATCCAGTATTAGTTCCCTTAACAAATGTTAATGGTATCAACTACACGAATCATTATTGGTTCTTTACCAATGTGGTTCCCGGTAACTATTTCTTCACCGTCACACTCACTAATCGATTCTGGAAGTTAGAAAGTTTTTTCTCCGGAGTGGCGGCGGCTCAGGCACCGTCAACAAACCTATTAATCAACCTGGGATTAACAGTTCCTTAATTAAAAGTGGCCCGCCTCCATTACCGAAGGTTATCTATATTTTCAGAACAAATGGGTGATACAGACATATTTGATTACAAGGGAGCTATCCGCGATATAGAGAAAACTATTGCTGCTTTGCAACCGCCTAGAAAGGTTCTATTGGTGGATGATGATGTGGCTGATGTTACTCTTATCTTAAAGAAACTAGAAAGCTTCAATGTAGAGGTAACAGTTGTTCATACAGGTGAGGAAGCACAGGTTATAATGGCTAAGGTTAAGTTTGACCTTGTGATGTTTGATTTAGTCATGCCTGGAATGGATGGACTAGAGTTGATAATGAGAACAACCGGATTGAACCCTGGAACACGCTTTGCTCTAATTACTGGTTATCCATCTAGCCATAAAGTAGATGCGGTTCTTAAACAAGGTGCAGTTATGCTAGCTAAACCACTAGATGACCACGCATTAGAAGTGATAGTTCCTCGTAAGATTAAAGCCGTATGACTGACCGAGACTATATGGACCAACTTGTTAGTGTAATCCATTCAAAGATAGATAAGATGCAGGAGGATTACGCTGAATTACGCATAGCCATTAGTGGGGGAGATATGAGTGGAAAACCTGGGGTATTACAGAATCAAGTAAGGATGATTAATGCTTTATTTGATGAGAAAGAGGGATTGGTTCCAAGACTAACTGCTATGGAGCGTAGAGAACTGGAAAGAATGAGCTTTATACGTGGAGCATACTTCATAGTAGGTGGAGTAGGATTGATAGTTGGATGGTTACTGAATCATTTCGTTAAATAATATGCCTGATACAACGACAACTACCAGTAGTTTGGGTAAGGTAACATTGAAACTTGCTGTAGTTTGGGGAGTAATGTTTTCTCTTCAAGCTCTTTGCACTTGTATCATTGCATCTCTATCTAATGTTAAATGGAATCAACTTGAAGCACAATCTAAGTTCCTGATTGTTCTAATGATTTTTGGGAATTGGAGCACTACAATGATGGCGTTTCTATCTAAGACTGTTGCTAGATTAGAAGCTGGTAAAGAACCTATTCCTATGAATGGAACTGATGTATTTACAAAAGCTCCAGATGGAACTGTAGTAACAGTATCAACACAGGATAAAAAATGAAATATCTACCTACACTTTCACTCCTACTGCTCTGTTTAAATCTTAGTGCTCAGACCACTAACACAAACAGATTGTTCAGCACAAATACCACAATGATAGTGGTTAGGACAAATATACCCTTCATTTTATCTGAATATCCACAGCTTTCAGGTGTATCTAATATTCTAGCTGAAGTAGGAATTCTATCATCTTATCAACCTGTTACAAATGTATGGCCAAACGCAGGTGTAATTGACTTCTCAACTAATGCTAGTTACGGATATACCATGAATGGAGATTTATCTATAACTGGATTTGTGTATACCGGAAGTTTTTCTACAAACGACCCTACAGTTCATCTTTGGCTAACAAATCATGATGGAGTTACACATACATTTACAGTTCCAGCATCATGTAGAACTACAACTGGAGCTAGAGTAAATTATGTAACAAATGCTTTGGTTTCCGATTATGAGTTTCATATCGGTTATGGTATGACTAACCTCATAATTAGAAACCTTTGGTAAAAAAGAACCTATAAGTAAAACACGTATGAATAAAATCAAACACATAGGCATCATAGTAGCTATCATGATGATGGTATCTACCTTTGCAGGGTGTAAATCTACACCTTATAAAGTTGCTGCCACAACTACAATATCAGTTCAAACTGCTATGAGTTTGTGGGGAGCATATGTATCAGCTAATCATCCACCTGTAGAACAAGAACAGGCTGTAAAGACTGCTTACGAAAAGTGGCAACTCTCTATGGCTATTGTCTGTGATGCTGGTAAAACATATGCTGCTGCACAGCAAGCAGGTGCATCTAATCAATCAGTTTTATTAGCTGCACTAGAACAATCTATTACAGATTTGGATGTGAACAAAACTGACCTTGTTAATCTTCTTGTTTCCTTTGGAGTTAAAATATCATGAGTCCTACACTTCTAGCATCTATTGTAGCTCTTGTAGCTGAAGCTGTTAAACTTGAACCTCAATTTGAGCAAGACCTTAAAGCTATCTTTGCAAAAAATACTGCTACTCCTGCTGATTGGCAGGCGTTGAAAGATTCTGTTCTTGCAAAGAAATACAAGGATTACGTTCCTGATTCAAAGATTGTTTAACGTGCCATAGATATATTGGCGTATGAGTGATTTCGTTGATGTAACAAAGTATCTGGATAAGTTTCCAGTTAGAGTTGCATCTTATCAGGAAGCACTCAACGCCAATATACCTTTTGATAAATTCTATGGTAAGGTTGCAACTAGAGCTATCAAGAAGATATTTTGGTATATCCAGTTACAACCGTATCAAGTTATTGGTTCCCTATCTGGCAGACTTATATTCCAATACAATATAACAATGCCGGTTCCATTCTATATTCTTGGAGTTGTTAATGCTCCTCCATTCTATAAGCCCGGAATCTCTACAACTGGAATGCAAGCTGTTGGAGCAGTTAAATGGAGAAAAGGAACTGATGTTTCCCGATACTGTATTATAAATAAGGAATGGAAAGGACCATTAACATTCTTCATCAATCATCAGAATAAAGTATCCTTTGTTCCATCAATGCCTGATTATGGAAATCAAGTTATTCCTGCAAATTTCTGTATAGAATTTTGGACTTCATTTCTAGATATAGCTGCATCTGGACAACTTGGAAAGCAATCTGGATTTGCAACACCAATTCTCATTCAAACTTCTATAATGAGTGACCCTCTTACAGCTGATGATGCTGCTGTAATTGTGCAAGCTGTAAATCCAATTAGTGTTCCTATTGATACCCATACTCTAGGAGTAGGTTTGCCAGAACCTTTACCCTATACACAAGATGACATTGTTTGGTTAGATAATCCATAATATGTTAACAATACAAGACTTTGTTCATGGAAGAGATTTTACTGGAATCAATCCAGCTACAGGTGGCGACCACAATAACCTAGTAGATTTAGCTGCTCCACATGCTGATTCTGCTTCAGAAGGTATTGGATTAGTTATCTGGACTATTGATACAGCATTAAATACTCCTGATGTTCCAGACCCTACAGGTCTTGGTGCTGGTAAATGGAAAAGATATCTTTGGCTTCGTATTCCATTTCAAGGTATTCCATTACCTCCTACTTTAACACCTTTACTCTATGGATGGAATGATGCTGGATTATCTATCCCTACATATCTTAAATGGATACAAATTGTATCTGATACAGCATCTCTTCAAACTCAGATTAATAATATAGTAAATCAGATTGGCACAATACAATCTACAGCTGTTAATGCTCAAACGATTGCGAATCAAGCGAACACTACAGCGGGAATTGCCAATACTAATTCTCAGAATGCTTTAACTCAAGTAGCCGCTGCAACAAATACTGCAAATGCTGCTAAGACTGAAGCTGACCAAGCTATTGCTGGAGTAAATACTCTTACTACAGACCTTAATACTTTACAGCAGCAAGTTTCCACAATAGTTCAGACAAGCATTCCTACAGTTACCAATATTCAGAGAGCATGTGTTATTCTATCTGAAATTGCTAATGCTGGAAATGATTTAGCTGCTGCTGTAGCTGGTTCAAATCTGAGGACAATTAACCAGAAAGATTATGACCCACAGAATTTGATTACATTAAATGCTGGCAAAATGACTTTTAACTTGGCCGGCACCTATCGCATCCGTGCGACAGTTCCTATTGTGTATATCAATCCGGGTTCAGGTCATGACCCATTAACTGCTCAATCATATATTAAGAGAGATTCAGATAGTGGTTCATTTATTACGAGCACATCAATTTGGTTACAGGCTCCAAGTGCAAATAATGTAATAACAGGATTTATGACACTTGATGGTGTTATAACTGTTACTGCTGCTCAAGTTTGGAGATTAGATACACACTGTTCTGAATCTGG
>Ga0247670_1000021_pt1 | contig 54857 bp, 51 predicted proteins | sample CNK11_metaG_FD_183042 | JGI IMG/M metagenome (GOLD analysis project Ga0247670, IMG submission 183042) | Soil microbial communities from Purdue University Martell Research Forest, Indiana, United States - CNK11 | ecosystem: Environmental > Terrestrial > Soil > Temperate forest > Bulk soil...
ACCTAGGTCAACGTGCCGTTCGGCAAATCGCTCACCCAGGTCGCCACGCTGCCGGTGGGATCACAGCGCGATTTGTTTGATCCATTTGCGGACAAGAAAAGCCCGTGGCCGAAAATCATCATCGTGCTGGTCGTTCTCGCGGTGATCCTGGCCTGCTGGTATTACGGCAAGCTCGACAAGGTGCTGCCGGCCAAAATCACCAGCACCAGCGTTCTGGGCACCAACGCGCCGGCTTATGCGCCACCACAACCGGGCACCAACGCGGTTCCGCCGGCGGTTTCAACCAACCTGCCGGCCGCAACGCCAGCACCGTGACGTTTTGATCTCATCCAGCCCGGGCGTTTGCGTCCGGGCTTTTTATTTTCCGGCGATGTGGAAGAATGAAGCCACAATTGTTATTTATGCCACGCGAAACCGCCGCTACCAAAAAGAAACGCACGATGAAGATCATCGCCGCGCTCCAGCGGACTTATCCAACCGCGCATTGCGAACTGAATTTTTCCAGCCCGCTGCAACTGCTCATTGCCACGATCCTTTCCGCGCAATGCACCGACAAGCGCGTGAACATCGTCACGGCGGAGCTGTTTGAAAAATATCGCAGCGCCAAAGATTTTGCGGATGCGCCGCTGGCGGACATCGAGCAGGCCGTGAAGACCACCGGCTTTTTCCGCAACAAGGCGAAGAACATCAAGGCTTGCTGCGCCGCGCTTGTCGAAAAATTCGGCGGGGAAGTCCCGCGCGCGATGGATGAACTGCACGCGCTCGCCGGCGTCGGGCGCAAGACGGCGAACGTGGTGCTCGGAAACGCGTTCGGCATCAATGTCGGCGTGGTCGTGGATACGCACGTCACTCGGCTTTGCAACCGGCTCGGACTGGTAAAGGGCGCGGACGCGGTGAAGATTGAGCAGGAATTGATGAAACTCGTGCCCCAAAACGACTGGGCGCTGTTCAGTCACTGGCTCATCTGGCACGGCCGGCGCCGCTGCGATGCGCGCAAGCCGGACTGCGCCAATTGCGAAATCAAACTGCTCTGCCCTCAGATCGGCGTGACGAGATAATCAACCACGGATGGACCGATCAAAAACCAAACGCAGAGGCGCAGAGAGCGCGGAGAAACGCAGAGAGAAAAACTCTGCGGCTCTTTGTGTTCTCTGCGCCTCTGCGTTTATCCGAATCTGTGTCCATCCGTGTCCATCCGTGGTTAAAATATGAACTGGCTTTTGCTCAATTCCGGCAAGTGCGACGCAGCGTTCAACATGGCGCTGGACGAGGCGTTGCTCGAATCCATGCCGCGACTGCAAAACCCCGTGCTCCGGTTTTACGGCTGGACGGAACCGGCGGCGACCTTTGGTTATTTTCAAAAATACTCCGAGGTGGCAAACCTGACGCCTCTGCGCCCGCTCATCCGGCGTACGACCGGCGGCGGCATTGTGCCACATGACGCGGACTGGACTTACAGCGCCGTTTTTCCGCCGGGCCACGAATGGCATTCGCTCAAGGCGGAGGAGAGCTACCGCCGCATCCACGACTGGCTGCGGCTGGCGTTCGCAGAATTGAAGGTGGAAACCGAGCTTGCGCCCTGCTGCAAAAAATCGTTGCCCGGACAATGTTTTGTCGGCCACGAAAAATTCGACCTGCTCTGGCGCGGCAACAAGATCGCGGGCGCGGCGCAGCGCCGGAACAAACTTGGCCTGCTGATTCAAGGCTCGGTGCAGCCGCCAACGGGGACGCTGGTGCGGAAGGATTTTGAATCGGCGATGTGGGTCGTGGCGGAAAAACAATTTGGCGCGGGCTGGCTGGAGCATGCGCAGGACACGGAATTGCAGTCATCGGCAGACCAATTGCGGGCACAGAAATATTCACAGGTGAGCTACAACCAGAGGCGTTAGCGGGGCTGGTTGACAGTTCACTTCCCGCATTTTCCTGGTGCGGAGAATGATTTAGGGAATCCAAACGAGGTCGGGATGGTTGGTGACCACGTTGCCTGAGTTGTCGCGGTAAGCGGAGACGCGGTAACGCTGCACATGGCCGTCCAGAAAAACAAACTGCGCCCCCTTGCCGTGTAAGTTCGTGTGGACAAAACTCACCGATCCGAGCGCCGGCAGGTTTTTGGAATCAAACATCCACACCACGGCGACCGGGTTGCGGATGGAGCCAAGTTTGACATTGTCACGGTCGTTGGCGCCGGAACCGTCCACTTCTTCGTTCAGACAGTAGTGGAAAAGATTATTGCCGTTGCTGCGGCGCGGATTGCCGGGGCAGATCCAGATGGTGTTGCCGGTTTCCGCCTGTGCGTTGGTCCGCCAGGCCATGCTCACATACGCGGGCTGGCTGATGGCTTCCGGCAAATAAAAATACCAGCCGTCGGCGAACTGCGCGGGTGTGGTGGGATTGGGAAAGCCCTCGGACACGAGGGCGTCGTTGTGTTCGGCGGCGTAAAGGTGCGTGGCCAGGCCCCATTGCTTGAGATTGTTCCGGCACGAAATCGCCTGTGCCGTCGCCTTGGCCCGGCTCAACGCGGGCAACAACATCGCCGCCAGGATTGCGATGATGGCGATCACCACCAGCAATTCAATCAACGTGAACGCGCGCCGGGCCTTCATCGGCTTGCCTTATTTGGATTATTACTTGTTTACCACACGCGTCCGGCAATTTCCAAACATATCTCCATCAAATGGCCGGTTGCCCCACTCAATCGCTGGCGCGCCCGCCAGAGTCTGTTAACTTTGTTCCGTGCTAACGACTGACGACATCAAGACCGCGCTGGCTGCCGTGAAGTATCCCGGCTATTCGCGCGACATCATTTCCTTCGGCCTCGTCAAAGACGTTTCCGCCGCCAACGGCGCGGTCAGCGTCACGATGCAGCTGACCTCGCCGAATCTCGAAGCCGCACAACAGATCAAAGCGGAAAGCGAGCGGGTGCTGAAAGCATTGCCCGGGGTGAATCATGTTCACGTCGAAGTGCGGCAGCCCGCGGCCGGCCAGCCGGCGGGCGGGGCGAATCCGTTTGCGAATCAAAAGGGCGTTCCCGGCGTGAAGCGGGTCATCGCCATCGCCAGCGGCAAGGGGGGCGTGGGCAAATCCACCTGTGCCGCAAACATCGCCTGCGCGCTGACGAATCTCGGCGCGAAAGTCGGCCTGCTGGATTGTGACATTTACGGACCGAGCATTCCGCTGATGATGGGCATTCATGAACGCCCGACCGTCAACACCGAGGAACGCCTCGTGCCGCCAGCCAATCATGGCGTGAAAGTGATGAGCATCGGGCTTTTGGTCACGGACGACCAGCCGGTCGTCTGGCGCGGGCCGATGATCACGAAGACCATCCAGCAATTTCTCCTGGCCGTGGATTGGGGGGATCTGGATTTTCTGCTGGTGGATCTGCCGCCCGGCACGGGCGACGCGCAACTCTCGCTGTGCCAGACCGTGCCGCTGGATGGCGGTGTCATCATCAGCACACCGCAGGAGGCGTCGCTCGGCGTCGTGCGCAAAGGCATCGCGATGTTCCGGAAAGTGAACGTGCCGATCCTGGGCATTGTGGAAAACATGAGCTACTTCACCACGCCGAACGGCGAGCGCGTGGAAATTTTCGGCCATGGCGGCGGCAAAGCGGAGGCCGCGCGGCAGGACGTTCCGTTCCTCGGCGAAGTGCCGATCTTCACGGAAATCCGGGAAGGTGGCGACAGCGGCATGCCGATCGTGGTTTCCACGCCGAATCACCCCGCCGGCAGGGCCTTTATTCAGATCGCGGAAACACTTCAGAAAAAATTTGAGTAACCACACCTAATTCACTGGCAATGCCAGTATTAGCGTCGCCAGCGGTTCCATCGCCGGGTTTGGAAGCCGCTGGCCGTGCGTCTTCCTAAAGACCTGCCAACCTGGTTAAACTGGCTGTTGTCCGTCAAGTGCTGGATTAAACATAAAACGCTATCTGTGTGCATGTTGCAATGTTTCTGGAGGTGTTTGTTGAACGCCTGACAAACACGTGTGGCCTTTTTATGCGACATAAATTTCAGTTGCTAGATTTGTCACAAGGATTTAATGTTTCCACGTAATAATTATAATATGTCGAACGCTGCAAAAGAATCACCCTCGGCGAACGATTTGCTGAAGAACTCCACGCTTTACCGCGAGTTTCAGGCAGAACGCGAAGAGATTTTACGTCACAAGTGGATTGAGTCCGAGAAAGCCGGGCGGGACATCGGTTTCGAGCAGGCGCTGACGGATTGGATCATCAAGCACCGCTCCAGCTGGCGCAAGAATCGTCAGGCCGCCGCCACGAATTGAACTGAAAATTTTGTTCCTTTAACGCCGCCCTGCGAGGTGGCGAAGGAAATCATGAACGCCAAACGCATCACGCGAATCGGCTCCGCCCGGCGGAGTGGTTCGCGAATTTGTTTTTTCATTCGTCCGGGGCGCGGAGGCTTTCTACTTTCAACTCGAAACTCTTAACCTGCTTCCATGCCTGAATCCACCACCGTCATCCTCAACGCCGCCGCCATCCAGCGCGCGCTTACGCGCATCGCGCATGAGATTGCCGAACGTAACGAAGCCGGGGCGGAGGTGGTGTTGGTCGGGATCCCGGAAGGCGGCGTGCCGCTGGCGGAACGGCTCGGAACCATCCTGGCGGAAATCTGGCAGCACGCCGTGCCGACCGGCAGCCTCGATGTTTCCATGCATCGCGATGACCTGGACCGCCGCGCCGCGCCGAAAATTCATCCGACCGTCATGCCCTTCGACGTGACCGGAAAAACCGTCGTGCTCGTGGACGATGTGCTGTTCAGCGGACGCACCACGCGCGCCGCGCTGGATGCGCTGAACGATTTCGGCCGGCCCAAAAACATCCAGCTCGCCGTGCTGATTGACCGGGGCCATCGCGAATTGCCGGTGCGCGCGGATTTCGTCGGCAAGAATGTGCCGACCGCCGTCGCCGAAAAAGTGCGGGTGCGGCTGGATCTCCCCAATCAACCGGATGAAGTCGTGCTGGAGAAATAACATGAGCTGGAACCGCAAACATCTGCTCGACATCGAATCGCTCTCGGCGGAGGAGATCACGCTCGTGCTGGACACAGCGCGGGCGTTCAAGGCCGTCGGGGAACGGGCGATCAAAAAGGTTCCCGCCCTGCGCGGCAAGACGGTCGTGAACCTGTTCATCGAGCCGTCCACGCGCACGCGGATCAGTTTCGAACTGGCGGAGCAGCGGTTGACCGCCGACATCGTGAATTTTTCCGCCGACGCGTCGTCATTTAAGAAAGGCGAGACGCTCAAGGACACCGCGCGCAATCTGGAAGCGCTCAATGCGGATTTCATCGTCATCCGCCACAGCGCCTCGGGTGCGCCGCATTTTCTCTCCCGGGTGGTCAATGCCAGCATCATCAACGCCGGTGATGGCGCGCACGAACATCCGACGCAAGCACTGCTCGACGCCTTTACGATCCGCGAACACAAGGAGAACATCGCCGGGCTTAACGTCACGATTCTGGGCGACATTCTTTACAGCCGCGTAGCGCGCTCAAACATCTGGGCGCTGACGAAGCTTGGGGCGAAGGTGACATTGTGTGGCCCGTCCACGCTCGTGCCGAAAACTTTTGTGCAGATGGGCTGCCGCGTGACACATAATGTGGACGAGGCGCTCCACGACGCGGACATCATTCACCTGCTGCGCATCCAGCACGAGCGTCAGCGCAAGACGATGTTTCCGGGCATCGGCGAATACACGAGCCTCTTCGGTCTCAACAAGGCGCGGCTCGCCAAAACCAAACCGGACGCGCTCATCATGCATCCCGGCCCGGTGAATCGCGGCGTGGAAATTGACAGCGAGATCGCCGATTGCAAGCGCTCGCTGATTCTGGAACAGGTGACCAACGGCCTCGCCGTGCGCATGGCGGTTTTATTTTTGCTCAACGGTGGCAAGGGCCCGCAGGAAGTTGCGTAGCGGCCGGCATCCTGCCGGCCGTAGAGCCGGAGCTTCCAGCCCGGCGGAAAGAAGCTCACCCTCGTCCAAGCCATTGAATGTTCGAGACCGTCGAACGGTTCACGTCCAATCCGGTTGGCAAGCTGCCGCTCTCCACGTCAGGCAGGGGTGCCTGACGCCACCATTAACCCAGTGGTGGTTTCTCTTTGTGCCATGCGGTGCACTGCTCGTATGCATGGGCGAGTTTCAACATCGTTTCTTCACCAAAAGGTTTGCCCAACAACTGCAGGCCGATGGGCAGTTTTGGTGATTTCGTGAATCCACAGGGAATGCTCACACCGCAGATGCCCGCGAGATTACAGGAGATCGTGAAGATGTCCGACAGATACATCTGCAACGGGTCGTCGGATTTTTCCCCGATCTTGAATGCCGCCGTTGGCGAGGTGGGGGTGACGATGGCGTCCACCTTTTCAAAGGCCTTGAGAAAATCGTTGCGGATGAGCGTGCGGACTTTTTGCGCGCGCAAATAATACGCGTCGTAATAACCACTGCTCAGAACGTAAGTGCCGAGGATGATTCGCCGCTTCACTTCCGGGCCGAAACCGGCGCCGCGCGTCTTGGAATAAAGTTCCGCCGGATCATTGCCCTCAATCCGTGCGCCGTAGCGGATGCCGTCGAACCGGGCGAGATTCGCCGAAGCCTCCGCCGTCGCAACGATGTAATAAGTGGCCACCGCGTAATCCGTGTGGGGCAGGGAAATCTCCACGATCTCCGCGCCGAGTTTTTCGTATTGCTTCACGGCGGCGTCCACGGCGGCTTTCACTTCCGGGTCGAGGCCGCCAATCATGTATTCTTTCGGCAGACCAAGCTTCAGTCCCTTGATGTTTCCGTCGAGCGCCGACACATAATTGGGAACCGGCTGCGGCACGCTCGTGGAATCGCGCGGATCAACCCCGCTCAAAACCCCGAGCAGGGTCGCCGAATCGCGCACATCCTTGGTGAACGGCCCGATCTGGTCGAGCGAACTGGCGAAGGCCACGAGGCCGTAGCGCGAAATGCGTCCGTAAGTGGGCTTAAGGCCGACGCAGCCGCAGAGCGCGGCGGGCTGGCGGATCGAGCCGCCGGTGTCCGTGCCGAGCGACGCGATGCATTCATCCGCCGAGACGGCCGCCGCCGAACCACCGGACGAGCCGCCGGGAATCCGTGATGTATCCCAGGGATTGCGCGTGACGCCGAACGCGGAGTTTTCCGTCGAACTGCCCATCGCAAATTCGTCCATGTTCAACCGGCCAAAAACGATCGCGCCGGCGGCCTTTAGTTTTTCGATGACCGTCGCGTCGTAGGGCGAAGTGAACTTGCCGAGAATTTTTGAGCCGCAGTTGAGCGGCTGGTTTTTGGCGGCCAGCACGTCCTTGATCGCAATCGGCACTCCCAGCAAGCACCTGGCGGTGCGGCCACCTTGCGACAGCTCTTTGTCCGCCGCGTCAGCTTGTGCCAGCGCGTCGGCCGCGTCGTGGCTGATGAAAGCGTGGATATTTTCATCCACGCGGGCGATCTGGTCGAGGCAGGCCTGCGTGGCTTCGCGCGCGGAGACTTCGCGGCGGGCGAGTTTGGCGGAGAGTTCGGAAATGGTGAGTTGGTTGAGCATGTTATTTTAACCACGGATAACCACGGATAACCACGGATGGGGAAAAACACAGAGACGCAGAGGGCGCAAAGAGTCGCGGAGAAATTCTTCCTCTGTGCGTCTTCGCGTTCTCTGCGCCTCTGCGTTTGAATTGTTATCCGTGTTCATCTGTGTCCCTCCGTGATTGGAAATTTATTCCACGATTTTGGGGACGATGAACAGGCCGCCGGCCTGTTTGGGCGCATTACGCAAGGCGTCGTCGTGCGGGAGCGAGGGCTGGATTTCATCGGCTCGCGTGACATTGACGAGCGGGACGGCATGTGCGGTCGGTTCGACGTTCGTCACATCGAGTTCCTTCAGCTTTTCAATGTAGCCCAGAATCCCGCCGAGTTGGGTGGCGAGTTTTTTCTCTTCATCGGGCGTGAGCGCGATGCGCGCAAGGTGCGCGACGTATTTGACATCAATTTCAGCAGCAGCCATTCCGAAAATTAAAGTCCCGAGTCTGAACTGGAAAGCCCAAAGTCGTGAACGCTTGGTTATTCCTCATCAAACTTCCGCTTCACGAGGGCTTCAATCTCGGCGATGGCGGCGGGTCCGTCCGTGCCATTGGCGTGGATGGTGAGTTTACTGCCGGGGCCGGCGGCGAGCATCATCAGGCCCATGATGCTTTTGCCGTTGATTTTTTCGCCGTCCTTTTCCACGAAGATGTCGCACGCAAACCGGTTGGCGGTCTTGACGAACATGGCTGCCGGCCGCGCATGAATGCCCAGCTTGTTCACCACGGTGAGTTCCTTGGTGAAGATCGCGTCGTCGGCTAATTTTTTCGCGCTCATCCGTATGCTCATGGGAGATTAGATCATGTCAGGCTGTCGCGCCATCGAATTTTATGGGAGCGGCGGTGTGCCCGGATTCATCTGGGCGATCAGGCGTTCGTTCAATTCCTGCGCGGCATTATAGCCGGTTTTCTTTAATTTCGTCTGATAAGCAGCCACTTCGATCAGCCGCGCCAGATCACGTCCGGGACGCACGGGGATGGTGATATGCGGAATATCCATGCCGAGGACTTTGACAAATTCCTGTTCCATGCCGAGGCGGTCCACGTCGGGAACATCATTCCAGGCCTTGAGGCTGACAATGAGGTTGAGGGTCTTGTCGCGCCGGACGCTTTTGATCCCGAACATCGCGGCGACGTTGATGATGCCGATGCCGCGGATCTCCATGTGATTGCGGGTCAACTCGCTGCTGGTGCCGATGACTTCGTGGCCGCCGACCAGCGTGACCTTGGTCACGTCATCCGCCACGAGACTGTAGCCGCGTTCGATCAACGCGAGCACCGCCTCGCTTTTACCGATGCCACTGTCGCCCTTGATGATCACCCCGACGCCGAGAATATCCACCATGCTGCCGATTTCCGTGCCGCGCGGTGCGAACATCGATTCCAGTTCGAGCGTCGCGCTGTTGATGAAGTTCATCGTCACCAGCGGGCTCTGGAACACCGGCACGCCGGCCTTGGCGGCGGCGGCCAGCAGTTCCTTGTCCGGTTTCAAGCCGCGGCTGAACACGATGCAGGGGATCCGGTAGGCGAACAGATAGGCGTAGCGCGATTCACGCTGTTCACGGGTGAGTGACCGCAGATAATAAACCTCCGCGTTGCCGAAAGCCTGCACGCGTTTGTAGGCGAAATATTGGGTGAACCCGCTCAACGCGAGGCCGGGCCGGTTGACGGTCGGCTCGCGGATGATGCGTTTTAAATCCGCGCCTTCCGAAAGCAGGCGCATCTGCAGCGCCGTGCCGTGCTCATTGAAAAACCGCTCAACGGTGATGGACAATTGCCCCATAACATTTACAGGTTGAATTCCGGCCCCAGATAAATCTCCCGCGCCTTCGGATCGTTCGCCAGAAATTCCGCCGAACCCTCCACCAGCACCTGGCCCTTGTGGATGATGTAACCGCGGTCAATCAACTTCAAGGTTTCCCGCACATTGTGGTCGGTGATCAAAATGCCCAGCCCGCGCTCCTTCAGGCGGCGCACAATCTTCTGCACCTCGTAAACCGCGATCGGGTCAATGCCGCTGAACGGCTCGTCCAGCAGCAGCAGTTTCGGGCTCGTCACCAGCGCGCGGGTGATCTCCAGCCGCCGCTTCTCGCCGCCGCTCAATTGATATGCCTTGCTCTTCGCGATCGGGGTCAGATCCAGTTCGGCCAGCAGATACTTCAGCCGCACCTCGCGCTCGTCACGCGACAGTTTGCAGGTCTCGAGGATGGCCAGGATGTTTTCCTCCACCGACAGCTTGCGGAAGACCGACGGCTCCTGCGTCAAATAACCGATGCCCAGCCGGGCGCGTTTGTGCATCGGCAGGGTGGTGATTTCGTGGCCGGAATAATTCACCGTGCCTTCGTCCGGCTTCACCACGCCCACGACCATGTTGAATGTCGTCGTCTTGCCCGCGCCGTTCGGGCCGAGCAAGCCGACGATTTCCCCCGCGCCCACGCTCACCGAAACGCCATTGACCACGCGGCGGCCGCGATATTCCTTCGCGAGCTTGTCCGTGGTCAGCAGCAGGCCGTTCGGTTGTGGTGCGGGGGTTTCCATTTGAAAATAAACTGAAAACTACTGCGTCTGCCCATGGTTGGTAATTCGGTCAATATTCTGAATCGTTCCCGGCGGTAGATTCGTCTTCGACAACGGCAGATCCGGCGTCCTGGGCGGGGAATTGGTTTTATGCGGCGTTGAATTGGTGTTGATCAGCGCGCTGCCGATGTTCTGGTTAACGACCATCTTCTGATTGATCGCCGTCAGATGGTTGTTGATCCGGTCCCAGATGATCGGCTCGCCGGTCAGGATGCCCTGCGAGTTTTGCATCCGGGCATTGCCGGTTAGCGTAACGGTCTCGTTCGTCACGCCGTTTTTAATCTCGTAATGATAAATTGCCTTGTCGCTGGTCGCGTGGTTGGTCTGGCCTTTTTCGTCCACAGAATCGATCACTACGTTCGTTTCCGCCACGATATGCTTCAGTTGCGCTTCCGCCTGCGACGGGGGCAGGTCGGCGGTGAGCCGGACACAGGTCAGGATCATCTGCGGATCGTCCACGCGCACATTATCCCAATAAACCGCCCGGTGCACCGTCAGGTCGAAATCCGCGTGATCCGAATTGATCAAGGTCGGCGGGCGCGGCGGGTTCGGCGTGTCGGTGACGTTTGTTTGCGCGTGCAACATTCCGCCCGCGAGCACCAACCCTGCGATGAGATAAATTTTATTCACAAGCCAGCTTTCGTTTCTGACATTTTTTCAATCACCGTCCGGACATGGTTTGAAATGGTGAGGAACGAACTGCTTTGCCGCCACAAAAAACCGTCGCCCTCCACGTGCGATTCCCCGTCACCTGTCTCGAGCCACAGGTGGCCCGGCGAATTCGCCTCGCCCTTTTGCGTGTCATAAACGCAGTGGGGCGCCTTGATGGTGGCCTGCTTCACGCCGTTCGTGTCGAACAGTTCCAGGTTCATGTCCTGGATGACCAGCAACGGCCCCTGCGGCCGGGCTTCCGCGCCGGACAGCCGCGATTTCATCTGCTGCTGGTGCGGCGGCTCAAAATATTCCACCGAGGAAAAATTATTCGCGTGCCCCGCCGCGTTTTGCTGCGCGCGGACGGCGGCGGCAAAAAATCCCAATGCCGCCAATGCCGACAGAATCAAAATGGCCCGGTTCAATTGGATCTTCATTCCGAGTAATGCGCCACGAACGGTTCCCAGATTCCCTGCGCCCGTAAAATCATTTCGACCACCTCGCGGACCGCGCCGCGTCCGCCTGCCGCCTGGGTCACAAAATGCGCCGCCGCCTTCGCCTCGGCCACGCCGTCCCCGACCGCCACCGCCAATCCCGCGCGGCGCAATGGCCCCAGGTCCACGATGTCGTCCCCGACAAAACAAACGTCGTTCCAATCCAGTTTTTCCTGGGTCAGCAGTTCCTCGATCGCGCCCGTCTTGCTCACGCGGTCGTTCTGTTGGACGAGGAAATGGATTTTTAATTCATCCGCGCGCAATTTTGTCGCCGGGGACGGCCGGGCCGAGACCCAGCCGAGCTTCAGGCCCGCGCGCCGCGCCAGCACCAGGCCGAGGCCGTCGCGGATGTTGAAGCGCTTGAACTCGCGTTCGCCGCCGATGAAGATCGAGCCGTCGGTCAGCACGCCGTCCACGTCGCAGAGGAACAGCTTGATCCGCGACATTCGTGCTTTGAGTGGGATGGGTGTTTCGGTGGTCATGTTCAGCGGGTTGCCAATGAGAATGCGGATGGCCGGGCATGCACGTTTGCCATCTTCAATTCTCCATCCTCAATCCTCGTTTTCATTTCACTGCCTCAAAAACCTTCAGCAAGCTTTTCAACGTCGCCGCCATTTCCGCGAGCGGGATCATGTTCGGCCCGTCGCTCAGGGCTTCGGCCGGCCGGGGATGCGTCTCGATGAACAGGCCGTTGGCGCCCACGGCGAGCGCGGCCTTTGCCAGCACGGGCGCGAACTCGCGCTGGCCGGAGGATTTGTCGCCGCCGCCGCCGGGCAGTTGCACCGAATGCGTCGCGTCGAACACGACGGGAAAACCAAAGGATTTCATGATCGGGACCGAGCGCATGTCGGCCACGAGGTTGTTGTAGCCGAAGGTGGTGCCGCGTTCGGTGAGCATGATTTTTTTGGCGCCCGCGAGCCGCGCCTTTTCCGCCACGCGCCCCATTTCGGTCGGCGACAGGAACTGGCCCTTCTTGAGGTTCACGATTTTTCCGGTGGTCACGGCGGCCTCGATCAAATCCGTCTGGCGGCAGAGGAACGCGGGAATCTGCAAAATATCCACGACTTCGCCCGCCGCGGCGGCTTGCGCCTCAGTGTGGACATCCGTCAGTACCGGCACGCCAAACTCCTCGCGGATGCCGGCGAGCGTTTTCAATCCGGCCTCGATGCCCGGCCCGCGAAACGCCTTGCCCGAGGTGCGGTTGGCCTTGTCGAAGCTGGCCTTGAAGACGTAGAAGATTCCGAGCTGCCTGCAGGTCTTGACGAGCGACGCGGCGACGGTGCGGCAGAGCTTTTCGTTTTCAATCACGCACGGCCCGGCGATCAAAAACAACTGGCGCGGCGAATTAAGATTTTTCCAGATGGCGGCGGAATTGAGCACGTGGAAGTTTTAGCAGCGAACCGGCGGAAAGTAAATGACTCGTGAAAACTCGTGAAAACGGGCAGGGGTCCAGTTTGAAAGGCGACCGTTGGCGCATGAAAGCGGCGGTGAACCGCACGCAGTCCAGACGCTCCGCGTGATACGAAGGCGTTCGTTGATCGCGAAGCGTCTGGACTGCGGTTGCTTCAGCACCGCTTCTTGACCGTCCCAAACCCGCCGCACCAGCTAAACTATACCCACCTGAAAACCCGTTCATTCAAAATTAACTTTGCACCCTATCCTCGTATTAGGCGATGGTATCATCGTCGCTATTTCTGCTGACCACGTTAGGTTCATGAACCAAGACGCCGAAGGCAATAAGCTACAGGGAACAACAATGGTAGAATGAGCATAGACATCATAAAATCTCGCACATCAGAAACAATCTCCCATTTTTGCGCTCGCGTCCGCTCTAATGCTGTGCCTGATGGTGCGATGGCTTTAATGAACTGATATGGCGGACAATATCCATGCTCCTCGATGTAGTGAAAAATGCCAACCGGCAAAACATAGTAGGCGCTTCTAGCACGAACCACAAACTCACCATGGAAGTCACCCTTCCCGCAAATTTCGCAGGTGTGACAACCCAGTAGACCATCTTCAACGTAAGAATGATCGTGATGGTGTCGAAGCACCTGCATAATGGTAGGAGGCACAACTCCTCGGCGTGGAACCTTTTTGCCAACCCATCCGACATATCTAACAAACCAAACCGGATGCAGGTAGGAGTTTCCGATGCTCATGTCACGAATATACATACAATCTTCTCGCTTGGTGGATCGCCTAACAGATAATCGACGGCGAGTAATGCAGTCTATCCTTTTCCAAGATTCGACTGGTTTCCGTTGTAAATTTGTTTTGTCTCAATCTCTTGCCGGTAAATTTTGATCAAAACCTGTTTAAGTAAAGGCGGCGCAACACCCGGTTCAAATCACCGTCCCATGCGGGATGATGCCGTTTTTGGGGATGACCACGATGCCGTCGCGGATGAAATAGAGTTCGTGGTCCACGTTTTCCGGCTTGCCGGCGGGCGAAATCGTCACGTTGTTTCCGATGCGCGCGTTCTTATCAATGATGGCGTTCTCGATCTTGCAGTTGGCCCCGATGCCCACCCGCGGTTTGCCTTCACTTTCGTGCCGGATCACGGAGGCCTCGGACTCATAGTAATCGCTGCCCAGGTTGACCACGCGGTTCAGCACCGTGTGGTCACCCACGATGGTGCGCAGGCCGACGATGCTGTAGTTGATGCGGGCCCGGTTGATGATGCAGCCGTCGGAGATGACGGCATGGTCAATCTCGGCGCCGTTGATCTTGGAGCCCGGCAGATACCGCGGCCGCGTGAAGATCGGCGCGTTCATGTCGAAGAAATTGAACCGCGGCAGTTCGCTGACCAGGTCCAGGTTCGCCTCGAAGAAGTTGCGGATCGTGCCGATGTCCTCCCAATAACCGGGATAGACGTAGGAGAAGACGCGGTGGGTCTTGATGGACTGCGGAATGATGTGCTTGCCGAAATCGGAGTGCGGATTGTCCAGCAGATCGGCGATGATCTGGCGGTTGAAAACGTAGATGCCCATCGAGGCGAGAAACAAATCCGGTCCCGGCGGGGTGCCGATCTTTTTGCGGATTTCCGGGGGCATGACATACGGCACCAACAGCGCGGGGTCCTTGGGCTTTTCCAGGAAACTGGTGACCCGGCCCGTGGTGTCAATTTGCATGATGCCCAGCGCGGGCGTCTCGGCGGCCTTGACGGGGATCGTGGCCACGGTGATCTCCGCGCCCTCCTCGCGATGTTGCTCGATGACTTCCTGCAAATCCATCCGATACAACTGGTCGCCGCTGAGGATCAGCAGGTAGTCGAAATCGTGATTCATGAAATGAACCAGGTTTTTGCGCACCGCGTCCGCCGTGCCCTCATACCAGGAGGTGTTATTGGTGGTTTGCTGGGCCGCGAGGATCTCCACGAACCCGGCGGAAAAATGGTCAAATTTGTAGGTGCGGGAGATGTGGCTGTGCAGCGAGGTGGAGTTGAACTGGGTCAAAACATAGATGCGGCGGAAGCCCGAGTTGATGCAGTTCGAGATCGGGATGTCCACGATGCGGTATTTGCCCGCGAGCGGCACCGCGGGTTTGGCGCGGTCTTTGGTCAGCGGGAACAGGCGGGTGCCCGCGCCGCCGCCCAGGATGACACAAAGGACTTTGCTGAGATTGATGGATTGGCGGCCGGTTTGTGACATATGAACTTTTGGTTGTGGTTGAGGCGGAAACGATTTAACGCCGATTGCCAACGGGAAGCAAGCCGGAGATGTGATTTTGGTTAAAAATAATTGGCGATGTCTGATCAAACTCCAAATCCCAAGCGTCAACACCCGGAGAAACCTCAAATCCGGTTGGAGCTTGAAGCCGGGCGGGGTTCTCCGGAGTTTGGAGTTTTATTCCGGCACGATGAACGCCGCGAACTCGGCGTGCAGATACGGCGGAATCCGCACCTTGAACCGCGCGGTCCTGCCGGTGTAGCGGCTCGTCACCACCTGACCGACGGCATGGATCCGCGCGATCACGGCGGCCTTTTCCTGCGGCACGCGCAGATCCAGAAATTCGCGGATGGGCCGGAGCTGGGTGCCGAGTTCCGCGAAGAGCGGCGTGATCCCTTCGCCGGTCTTCGCCGAAATGGCCACGGAGTTGGGATATTTTTCGCGCAGTGCTCCCGATAATCCGCCCGTGAGCCGGTCAATCTTGTTGAAGACCATCAGCACCGGCTTTTCCGCCGCGCCGATCTCGGCCAGCACCAGGTTGACCGCTTCGATCTGTTCCACGGCCTGCGGATGGCTGATGTCCACGACGTGCAGCAGCAGGTCGGCCTGCACGACTTCTTCCAGCGTGGCCTTGAACGCCTCGACCAGTCCGTGCGGCAGCTTCTTGATGAAGCCCACCGTGTCGGTGAGCAGCACATTCTGGTTGGTCGGCAACCGCAGGCGCCGCGTCGTCGGGTCGAGCGTGGCGAACAATTTATCCTCGGCCAGCACCACCGAGCCGGTGAGCGCGTTGAGCAGGGTGGATTTGCCGGCGTTGGTGTAGCCGACGATGGACGCCAGCGGCCACTGGCTGCGCTGGCGGCCCGCCCGCTGGGTCTCGCGCTGACAACGGACCTTGTCCAGCTCGCTGGAGATTTTCTCGATGCGCTCCGAGATTTTACGGCGATCGGCTTCGAGCTGCGATTCACCTTCGCCGCCGATGGAACCGGTCGAGCCGCGCTGCCGTGACAAGTGCGACCAGAAACGCGTGAGGCGCGGGAGCAGATATTTGAGCTGCGCATGCTCGATCTGCAGTTTGCCTTCGCGCGTCCGCGCGCGCTGCCCGAAGATCTCCAGGATCAGCGCGGTGCGGTCCATGATTTTGCAGCCGAAGATTTTTTCCAGGTTGCGCGTCTGTGCGGGCGAAAGTTCGTCGTCAAAAATGATGGTGTCCACGTCCTGCTCCCTGCAGGTTCGGGCGAATTCGGCGGCCTTGCCGGGGCCGATGTAGGTGGCGGCGACGGGCGCGGCCATTTTCTGCACGCCTTCGCCGACGATCTGCGTGCCGGCGGTCCGGGCCAGCTCCTCCAGCTCGGCGAGCGATTCACGGATGTCGGCGGCGGTGCGGGATTTGAGCTCCACGCCGATGAGGAAGACGCGAACGGACCGCGTGTCGCGGGTCTGGATGAGTGATTTCAATGTTTCGTGGCGTTGAAGTTAACAGAAAATCCGGCGGACGGAAGCGCGGAGTGTGCCGCCCCCCCCATCACGCCTTCTGGTTTATTTTGGATTTGGTTGGAATTTCCGGCGGAACCGGTATTCTTTGCGGAAGTCAACTGAAGCATGAAAAAAATTCTGTTCGCCGCCGCCTGCCTGATCATCGCCGCCGTCTGTCCGGCGCAAAACCTGCCAACGATTGAACTGCGCCCGGTCTTTTCCAAGTTGCCGACAGACCGTCCGGTCTGGATGAGCGAAGCGCCCGATGGTTCCGGCCGGTTCTTTGTGGTCGGACAGGCGGGGAAAATTCTGGTCGTTAAAAAAGGTTCGGACGGCAGTGACGCGAAGGAATTCCTGAACATTGAAAATCGCCATCCGTTTTTTGAAAACGAGGATGGCCTGCTGAGCATCGCCTTCCATCCCGGATTCAAGACCAACGGCCTGTTTTACATTTATTACAACCAGAAGAGCGGCGCCGACCAGAACCAGAAGCCGCTGAACTTCCCCTTCCGCTCGATCATCAGCGAATTCAAAGTCTCCGCGACGGATCCGGACAAGGCGGACCCGGGTTCCGAGCGCATCGTGCTCGAAGTGCCGCAGCCGTTCTGGAATCACAAGGGTGGCGAACTGGCCTTCGGGCCGGACGGTTATCTTTATCTCGGACTCGGCGACGGCGGGAGCGGCGGCGATCCGTTGGGCAGTGGCCAGAGCAACACGACCCTGCTCGCCAAGATGCTGCGCATGGACGTCAATTCGCGCGCAACCGTGGGGCGCGGAGACAATCAACACGAGCTGCCCTACGGCATTCCGCGGGACAATCCGTTCGTGAAGGCATCGGACACGGGTGATCACGCGATCCGCAAGGAGATCTTTGCCTACGGCCTGCGCAATCCGTGGCGTTTCAGTTTTGACCGGCAGAATGGAGCGTTGTGGGTCGGGGATGTCGGGCAGGATTTATGGGAGGAAATTGATCTGGTGGCCAAGGGCGATGATTGTGGCTGGAGCGTTCGCGAAGGGGCGCATGATTACAAGCCCGGTCCGGCCGGTGCCAAATACAACGAGCCGGTGATGGAATATGCACATCGCGATAACCTGAAATCGCAGGGATTGTTTCCCGAGCACGGCACGGGTCTGAGTGTGACGGGCGGCTATGTGTATCGCGGCAAAAAATTTCCGGCTCTGGACGGCGTCTATGTTTATGCCGATTTCGTCGCCGGGACTATCTGGGGTTTCCGTTACGACTACGACGCGCACAAAGTGACCGCGCGAGGAGTGTTGCTGTCGCAAAAGAAAAACGTCGCCAGTTTTGCGGAGGATGCGGATGGCGAACTCTACGCCATCATGCTGGATGGCCACATTTATTCCATCGCAGTGCCGTGAACCTGGGCGAGTCCGGGTTTTCATTCCAAGGCGGTATGTCGAAATGGCTTGGAAATAATCATCCATCTTCCAGTATCGAACTGTGATGGGAGTCCAATTCAACCGTCGAACCGGGTTTGCGGGCCTGCTGCTGGGCCTGGCCACGCTGGCGATCTACTGGCCGGTTCGCCACTACGATTTTATTGATTACGACGATGACGGTTATGTTTTCAACAACCCGACGGTGCGCGCGGGATTGAGCTGGTGGGGGCTGGTCTGGTCATTCGTGGACCAGCATGAATGCAACTGGCATCCGCTGACCTGGCTTTCGCACATGCTCGACTGCCAGTTGTTTGGCCTGCACGCGGGCGCGCATCATCTGGTGAACGTGCTGTTCCACTGTGCCAACGCCGTCCTGCTGCTGCTTCTGTTGAATTCCATGACGGGTAAAATCGGCCGGAGCGCCTTTGTCGCCGCCTTGTTTGCACTGCATCCGTTGCGGGTCGAATCCGTCGCGTGGATTGCGGAACGCAAGGACGTGCTGAGCGGCTTTTTCTTCATGCTGACGCTCTGGTTGTATGTCCTGCATGTGAAACGCCAGGTGGCAAAACCGGCGGCCGGTGACGTTTCAACCGGGTCGTTGAAAGAATCTCCCGGGAACCGCCATTTGGTTTTTTTACGCTGGTCACTGGTCTGCTTTGCTCTGGGATTGCTCGCGAAGCCCATGTTGGTGACCGTCCCGTTTGTCCTGCTGCTGCTGGATTTCTGGCCGTTGCAAAGAATCAAAGACTTTCAGTCGAAAGCTGCAAATCCCGGAACATCCGTAAAAAGGACTTCAATCTTCAGCCCGCAACTTTCAAAGTTGCTGCTCGAAAAACTGCCGTTCTTTTTGTTTTCCATCGTCGTCGGCATCATCACGCTTTTTGCGCAAAGGGCGGGGGGCGGCTGGGTTTCGACCGATTCGCCTTGGGGGCCGCGCCTAGCGGGTGTCGTCATCGGATATTGGGATTACATTGAAAAATTGTTGTGGCCGCAGAACCTTTCCTTTCTTTACCTGCGTTCCGACCATGTTTCGGCCGCGGAATTTTTTCTGGCGGCGGGAGTTCTGTCCGGCATTTCCATTTTCGCCGTCGTCAGGCTGCGTCGCCAGCCCTGGCTCGCCGTGGGCTGGCTGTGGTTTGTGATCATGCTGCTCCCGGTCAGCGGGCTGCTGCAGCTTGCCCGCCTGTCCATCGCCGATCGCTACACGTATCTGCCCGCGATCGGTTTTTATCTCATGGCCGTCTGGGGAATCATGGAAGGGCTCGGCGCTTTGCTTTCACAAAGGGTCTGCCGCACGCTGGCCGCGGTTGGAGCAGTGGTTATTCTGCTGGCCTGTGTCGTGTTGACCCGCCAGCAATTGGGTTATTGGCAAAACACCGGGACTTTGATGGAACACGCCCTGACGATTAATCCCAGCAACTATGTCGCCCGGGTGGATCTGGACATTTATCTCTTTGAAAAGGCGCATCCAAGTGTCAGGGATTCCCGCCCACCTTCCAACAGTTCGGCTCCGGCAAAATAAGTGGGAAGTGCGACGTAACCGCCGACGCCGGACTGGCGAGACGCCGGCTCAAGGTTTAAACTGCACGAGCTGCCATGACTGCACGCCGGCGTTGATTTTCAACATGGCATTGGTCGAAGCGATACGAGTCGCCCCGGTTTTCTGCCGCCAGTCGTCGAAGGACATGCCATGCGCCGTCAAGCTGGTTTCGCTGACGACCACATACTCGGCGCGCGTCTTGATTTCGGCGGCCGAATCCGTCCATTGCAGATGCGCCACGCGCCGCTCAAAAAACGGACGCCAGTTTTGCGGAGGATGCGGGCGGCGAACTCTACGCCATCATGCTGGATGGCCACATTTATTCCATCGCGGTGCCTTAGGACGGGCGGGTTGAGAGTCGAGCGGCTCAGTCTCAACTCTTCGGGAACCGCACGAGATACCACGGTTGCGGACCTTCGTTGACCTTCAACGTGGCGTTGGTGGTGGCGACCAGTTCCGCGCCGGATTGTTTGAGCCAGGCGTCAAAAGTGGTGTTTTGTTCCATCAGATTGAAACCGCCGACGACAACATATTCAGCGTGCCGGCGGATTTCTTCCGGCGGATCGGTCAGGAAAAAATGGTCCACGCGCCGTTCGCCAAAAGGCCGCCATAGCGAGATGTCCGCGTCGTCGGTCGTGCCGATGAACCCGACGGTTTTGATTCCCGGTGGCAGCAACGCGCGCACACCGGCGAGCGCGTCCCAGCGTTCGGAGTAAACCGTATAAACCTTCAGCGCGCGATTGACCAGTCGCTGGTCGGGATGTTGCGCGTGCAGTTTGGATAAAATGGTTTTCGCCGGCCACAGCGGACGGTCCGGCGACAAAACTAGAACGACAAAAGCCAGAACTAAAACTCCCGCGACCATCACGCGCCACCAGCCGCGGCGGACGATGTGTGATTGCCCCACGCCAACCAGCAGCAGCGGCAGCAGCAGCGGGTAGTAGGGCGCGATGAGCCGTTGCGGCGTGACCATGCCGGATTTCATGGCATAGGCGAGCAGGGCGATCCAGGGCGCGACCAAAACAATCCAGCAAAATGCACGCGGAATGGCAGGGCGCAACGCGACTTCATTTCCAACCGCGCCGTCGACTTTAACGAACCGGGCGGCGACGAGGGAAACCAGCAGCAGCGCGCTCAAACCAAAGCCGAGGCCGGCCCAGTCTTCCGTGGGCAATTCGCCGATCGCGTGAAAACCCTGTTCAAAGTTCGCGGTCATCGGCGCGATGATGAACTGCGGCAGGATTGTCAGCGCGTGTTGATTCCACCAGCCGGCGACCGGGCAGAGCGGCGGGATAAAATTATTGAACACCAGCAGCAGCGCATTGCCCCAGACGCCGACGACGGGATTTTTCATTTCCATGCCGGTGCGTTCGATGGACAGGCCCGACCAGTCGCCGTTGCAGTAATGAATGTTCAGGATGGTCGTCGGCAGAAACGAGACCAGCGCCGCCAGCAAAATCACCAGCGCCGTTGCGACCATTTTTTTCCGCAACAATGGCAGCACGGCAAAAATCAAAATCGCCCACGGCAGCAGCAGCGGCAGGTTGCTGGCCTTGGCGCCCGTCAGCAGCGCGGCGGCCAGAATCGAATGCCATAAGTCCGCCGTGCGCCGCGAACTCCACGCCCGCGCGGCAAAATCAATCGCGGCCAGCGCATAAACCGCCGGGAATGTGTCGTTGGAAATGCCGCCCGCCTGGAGCAGGAAATCGTAGCCGAGCGGCAGCAGCCACATCCATTGCCACGCCACGCGCGCGCGGACACCCAGTCGGGTGAAGACGCTGTAGATCAATCCTGGCAGCAGCAGGAACGGGATGAAGTTGATGAGGAACAGGGCGCGGTCGGATTTTGTGAACAGCACCAGCGGCGCGGTCAACCATTCGATGCCGCAGGCACGGTCGTTCATCCGGAAGACGGGGGTGTGGATCCAGAACCAGTGGTCGTGCGACAGCCATTGCAGCACACGCGCCACGCGATAGCTCAGCCCGGTGTAACTAGTCGGCGGGTAAATCGCGCCGCCCAGAAAAACCAGTATCACGAACCCCGCGAAACACAGTGGTAGCGGACGACGAAACCGGCGCAGAAGTTTTTTCCAAACGAAGATTTTACCGCCGGAAGTCAGACCCAATTCCTTGCGTGCAACCAGAACGAAAGTAACGAAGGCAATGAAGGCGATTCCGTAGCCGGTGCGGTTCAATTGCCCAAAGGTCGAGAGCGTCCAACCTGCCGCACTCGCGAATGCAGAAACCCAGAGCCAAAGCCGGACAAGCGGGACGAATGACATGGTTTTGTCAGGGTTCTTTGACGATCAAATCTGAAAATCTAGTGCCGTGCTCCGGTCCGCCTTGTTCAGCACGCGCATGTCGAGGCCGTCGTAGATGACCAGCGAGTTCGGCTTGACGCTGTCCATGATGAACACGTTGCCGCCGATCGTGCTGCCTGCGCCGATGACCGTCTCGCCGCCGAGAATCGTCGCGCCGGGATAAATCGTCACGCGGTCTTCGATCGTCGGATGCCGCTTCTTGCCGCGCAACGCCTGCCCGCCCGCCGTGGACTTCGCGCCCAGCGTCACGCCGTGATACATCTTCACATGATTGCCAATGATGGCCGTCTCGCCCACGACCGTGCCGGTGCCGTGATCCACAAAAAAGTGCGTCCCGATCTTTGCGCCCGGATGCAGGTCCATGCCCGTGCGCGCATGCGCCCACTCCGTCATGATGCGCGGGATGAGTGGAACATTTTTCAGAAAAAGTTCATGCGCCAGCCGCTGCACGGCGATCGCCTCGACGAAGGGATACGAAACCAAAACCTCCTCCTTGCTCAATGCCGCCGGGTCGCCGTCAAAGGCGGCTTCCACGTCTGTCTGCAAAATTTCGCGGATGCGCGGCAGGCTGCCGAGGAATTCCACCGTCAGGCTGTTCGCCGCTTTCGGAATGTCCTTTTTGGCGAGGTCGGGGGGCGGATTGTATTCGAGGCTTTTGCGGATCTCATCCTCCAGACTGCCCAGCACGGCGTCCAGCAGGGTGGCCGTTTCCGCCTTGATTTCGGACGAATGGATCAGCTTCTCGTCGAAGAAACCGGGGAACAGCAGCCGCAGCAGGTCGCACGTGATGCCGGTGATGGCGCGTTTGGACGGGAGATTTTTCCCGTCCAGATGATTGATCCCCCCGAGACGCGCATACGACGCGACCAGTTCGTTGGTGAGTTTGGTGACGGTTTCCACAAAAATCATTTACCACAAAGACACCAAGGCACAAAGTTTAATTAAACCACGGATGGACACAGATAAACACGGATAGATAATTCGTACTTTGGTTTTCCATCAGTGTTCATTCGTGTCCATCCGTGGTTGGAATGGCTTTCAAAACAGCCTCCACCACGCGCTCCACGCTGATGCCATTCATGCAGCGGAAATCAATCGGACATTCGCGCAGGAAACACGGCGAACACGGCGCGTCGGACTTCAGCAGCCGGTGCCGCGCATCGCCCGGCAAACCCGGTCCGGTCAGTTCCGGCGACGTGCTGCCAAACGGCACAACCACCGGCGTGCTCAGCGCGGCGGCGACGTGCATCGGGCCGGTGTCGTTGGTGAGCAGGACGCGGCAGAGTTTTAGCAACGCCATCAGTTCGCGGAGCGACGTTTTACCGGCGAGACTGAGATGCTGGTTGCTGGTTGCTGGTTGCTGGATTTGGCTTGCGATGCGGGTGGCCAATTCCATATCGCCCTTGCCGCCGAAGACCAGCCAGACGCAGTTGGTGTGTTTTTGAATTTCCCGCGCGGCAGCAATGAACTTCTCCGCTGGCCAGCGTTTGGCCGGACCGTATTCCGCACCGGGATTCAGACCGAAAATGGGTGCCACAATTTTCTCCAGACCAAATTTTTTCTTCGCCAATTCGACTTCGTCCGGCGTCACCGTCAACTGGGGGGTGAGCGGAGCGGGATTCACGCCGAGGATGGCGGCGAGATGCAGATACTCGTGAATCTGGTGCGCTGAAGATGGGGTCTCGGATCTGGGGTCTGGCGTCTGGGCAATCAGGCCTTTTATTTCCGACTCGGAACGTTTGTGCATCTTGACCGCTTCGGCGCGTGACGCGACGGTTTGCGTCAGGAAAAAATTCCGCCACGGGCGCGCGTAGCCGATTCGCAACGGAATTCCCGCGAGCCACGGTTCAATCGCCGAACGCGGTGAATTCGGCAGCACGAGCGCGAGATCAAATCGGCCCGCCCGTAATTTTTTGCCGATGGCGAAAACACCTTCGCCAGCCGCAAACGAAATCGTTTCGTTCACCGCCGGATGATGCAGCCACAGGTCTTGTAATTTTTCCGGCGTCAGCAGCGCGACGTGCGCGTTGGGAAATCTCTCCCGCAGCTGCAGCAGCGCGGGCGTGGTCATCACCGCATCGCCCAGCCAGTTCGTGCCGCGAACGAGGATGCGGCGGGGATTGAAGACGGAGGATGGAGGATGGATTGGCGCAGTTTCCATTTTCTATTCTCCATCCTCCATCTTCGTTTCCCCCTTCGCCGGCTTGACTGGCTTCCAGCGCTTGTGAACCCAGAACCAGTTCGCGGGATCGCGGCGGACGGCAACTTCAAACGCGCGGTTGACGTCGAGCATGATGTCCGCGGTCGAGCGGGCAACCCCGTTGATGCGCGTGGGAATTTCGTCGCCGACATCAATCCGCCATTCCCCCAGCTTGACGCGATAACAGATGGCGGTGTGCAGCGGGCAGTTGTAGCGCAGCGAGAAAATGGCCGGCGCCGGCGAGGTGGAACAGTCGTGACCGAGGAACGGCAGGCGCAGACCGTTGCGGCCCGCGTGCTGATCCGCCAGCAGACCGAGCAGCAGGCCGGTGTCGCTCATCGCCGCCTTGAGCGCGGCGGCATCGGTGCGCCGCTCAAAAAAACGGCACTCGGTGGTCTCGCGCAGGGAGACCATGATGCGGTTGAGCGCGGGCTGCTTCAGGGCGCGATACGTCGCGGCGCATCTGAAGATGGGCACATACTGGCCGAACCGGGCATACAGCTCGAAGTTGCCAAAATGCCCGATGGCGACAATGCGGCTTTGCGGTCCGGCATCCTGTTCGTGGGGCAGGATGCTTTTGGCGAGGGAGAAATCAAAATGCGGCCGCAATGCCTTCGGGCTCATCACGGCGGTCTTGACCGCACAGCAGTAATTTTCACCGATGCGCCGGAAATTTTCCCTGGCGATGGCGCGGATTTCTTCCGGCGATTTTTCCCGGCCAAAACACAGCTTCAAATTATCCAGCACCACGCGCCGGTGACGTCCGTCGAGCCGATACGTCAGGGCGCCCAGCGAGCGGCCCAACCGCGCCACCCAGAGCAGCGGCAGCGCCTGCAAAAAAACGACCACGCTGCGCGCAAAAAAATAGATCACCGTGTCCATGATCAGCGGAAGCAGATTTTGCGGACGCAATCCTGAAAACCGTCCGCGCCGTCGACGATTTTTATTTCCACGCGCATGAAATAGATCGGCAGGTCGCGCCGGTCGATTTTCGGGAAACGCACGGCGTCCTTCTGGGTGGTCAGGATGATTTCCGCCTGGCGCTTTTTCGCGCGGTTGATGGCGTTCAGGATTTCCTGCTGCGTGAACCGGTGGTGGTCGGCAAAGCGCCGGGAAAACACATGCTCGGCCCCGAGTTTCACCAGACTTTGCTCAAAGCTTTCCGGCTGGGCGATGCCGCTCAGGGAGCCGACCTTTTTGCCCTTCAGAAATTCCAGGCTCTTGCGTTCGCCGCTGAACACGTCTTCAAAATAAAGCGGCTGGTGCACGCACTCGATGATGGCGGCGGTGGGGTTCAGCTTCGCAATCCGCTCCCGCAGCTCGGCGGTGTTGCCGTCGCTTTTGGTGATGAAAATCGTGTGGGCGCGGGAGAGATGTGAAGGCGGCTCGCGCAGCGTGCCGCGCGGCAGCAGGTGCTCGTTGCCGAACGGCTGCTGGCGGTCGATCAGCACGACATCGTGGCGGCGTCCGCGCAGATGCCAGTATTGAAACCCGTCGTCGAGCAGCAGCGTGTCGCAGCCGAATTTTTCGATGGCATAACGCCCGCTCTTGACGCGGTCCTTGTCCACGAGCACGACGACATCCTTGAGATTGGACGCCAGCATGTAGGGCTCGTCGCCGGCGGTCTCGGAATCGAGCAGCAGGGACCGGCCGTCGGACACCACGCGCGGCGGCGTCTGGTCCTCGCGCAACAGAATTTTGTTGATGAACTTCCGGTGCAGGGGCGCGGGCTTGGAACGGTAGCCGCGCGAGAGGATGGCGACGTTGCGCCCTTCATCGCGGAGTTCGCGCGCGAATTTTTCCACGACGGGAGTCTTGCCCGTGCCGCCGACGGTGAGATTGCCGATGGCGATGACCTGCACGCCGAGGGTTTTGTCGCGGAGGATGCGGACGTTGTAAAGCCAGAGGCGCAGCTTGACAATGACCGTGAAAATTTTCGAGAAGCCGAACATAACGGCACGCGCCAGCTTTGCCTTCCAATCACGGCGTTCCTCGGAGATGACTCCTTCGAGGAAGAAAGTTTCTAAAGCTTCGGCCCAGGCCCGGAATTTTTCGCGCATTGCGGTCTAATGTGCCAAGCGCGCGCAGTTGCGGCAAGGCGAAGCGTGGGGCGGTTTAACCACGAAACACACCAAACACACGAAATCAGAAATGGAATTGTAATCGCGCCACGACGAAAGCTTTTCGTGTGGTTCGTGTATTTCGCGGTTTCAACTCTTCAGAAGCCCAACTTGGCGATTTCCTGCTGCAGTGCGGCCTGGAAATCCTGCACATCGGCGGCGGTCGGTTTGTAGCCCGCCACTTTCGGCACCACGCCGAGCCGGCCGGTCTGGTCGAGATACCAGTCGGCAATCTGGCCGTCGCTGAATGTGACCTTGCCGCTGATCATCGCGCCGGGCTTGGTCAACTGATCCACGCTCACGGAAACGGCGGAAGCCGGCAGCGTTCCTTCCGGCGCGGGAATTTTTTCAGCCGCGAGCTTGGCCGGATCGGCGGCAGGTGTCGCAACCACCTTGGGCGGCTCCGGATCTTTCGGCGTGAGCTTCAAATCATCCACGAGGAAGCGGACTTCCATGTAGGTGAGCTTCACGCCGAGTTCTAAAAGGCGTTTTTGGATTTCCGAAAGCTTGGCGCCTTCAGAAATCCATTTGGCGACCTGCTGGCGTTGGGCTTCGTCGAGATTCATGGCTCAAGCATTAACGGCTTCGCGCTTCAAAATCCAGTCATAACCCTTTGCTTCGAGTTCGAGCGCGAGTTCCTTGCCGCCGGTTTTCACGATGTGGCCGTCCACCAAAACGTGGACAAAATCCGGCACGATAAAGTTCAACAGGCGCTGGTAATGCGTGATGACGAGCTGGGCATTGTCGGTGCGCTTCAAGGCGTTGACGCCGTGGCTGACGACTTTGAGCGCGTCAATGTCCAGGCCGGAATCGGTTTCGTCGAGGATGGCGAGCTTAGGTTCGAGCACGGCCATCTGGAAAATCTCGGCGCGTTTCTTTTCACCGCCGGAGAAGCCTTCATTCACCGAGCGCTTGAGCAGGTCGTCCTTCAACTCCAGCAGCTTCATTTTGTCTTTCACGAGCGAGAGGAATTCGATGGCGTCGAGTTCCGGCTGGCCCTGATGCTTGCGGATCTCGTTGTAGGCGGCTTTGAGGAAGTAGGTGCTGTTCACGCCGGGAATCTCGACCGGATACTGGAACGCGAGGAACAGCCCTTCACGCGCGCGTTCCTCGGGATCGAGGTCGAGCAGGTCCTTGCCGTAGTAAAGCACTTCGCCGCCGGTCACGTCGTAACCGTCGCGGCCCGCCAGCACGGCGGCCAGCGTGCTCTTGCCGGAGCCGTTCGGCCCCATGACGGCATGGACTTCGCCCGCGTTGATGGTGAGGCTGACGCCCTTGAGGATTTGTTTGCCCTCAACGCCTGCGCTGAGGTTTTTGATTTCGAGAATAGGTTGTTTGCTCATTTCAAATTGTTATTAACCACGGATGGACACGGATAAACACGGATTAAAACCAGAAAATACCTACATCAAGCATCCGTGTCCATCTGTGTCCATCCGTGGTTGAATAGTTTTAGCCCACGCTGCCTTCCAGGCTCACGCCCAGAAGTTTCTGCGCCTCGACGGCGAATTCCATCGGGAGTTCCTTGAACACTTCCTTGCAGAAGCCGTTCACGATCATGTTCACCGCGTCCTGCGTGGCGATGCCGCGCGCGTTGCAGTAAAAAATCTGGTCCTCGCCGATCTTCGAGGTCGAAGCCTCGTGCTCGACGCTCGCCGAGGTGTTCTTCACCTCGATATACGGGAACGTGTGCGCGCCGCATTTGTTGCCGATCAACATCGAGTCGCACTGCGAGAAGTTGCGCGCGTTCGTGGCGGTCTTCTGGATTTTCACGAGGCCGCGATAGCTGTTCTGGCCGTGCCCGGCGGAAATGCCCTTCGAAATGATGGTGCTCTTGGTGTTCTTGCCGATGTGCACCATCTTCGTGCCGGTGTCGGCCTGCTGATAATTGTTCGTCACGGCCACGGAATAAAATTCGCCCACGGAATTGTCACCGAGCAAAATGCAGCTCGGATATTTCCAGGTGATGGCCGAGCCGGTCTCGACCTGCGTCCAGGTGATCTTCGAGTTTTTGCCTTTGCACAGGCCGCGCTTGGTCACAAAATTGTAGATGCCGCCCACGCCGTTCTCGTCGCCGGGATACCAGTTTTGCACGGTTGAATATTTGATCTCGCCATTGTCGAGCGCGACAAGTTCCACGACCGCCGCGTGCAGCTGATTTTCATCCCGCATCGGCGCGGTGCAGCCTTCGAGGTAGCTGACGTGCGCGCCTTCGTCGGCGATGATCAGCGTGCGTTCGAACTGGCCGGTGTTCGCGGCGTTGATGCGGAAATAGGTGGAAAGCTCCATCGGGCAGCGCACGCCTTTCGGGATGTAGCAGAACGAACCGTCGGTGAAGACGGCGGAGTTCAACGCCGCATAAAAGTTGTCCGTGTGCGGCACCACCGAGCCGAGATATTTCTTCACCAGATCGGGGTGTTCATGCACCGCTTCGGTGAACGAGCAGAAGATGACGCCCTTTTCCGCGAGCTGTTTGCGGAACGTCGTGCCGACGGAAACGGAATCGAAGATCGCGTCCACCGCCACGCCCGCAAGCCGGCCGCGTTCGCGCAACGGGATGCCGAGCTTCTCGTAGGTCTCCAGCAGCTTCGGATCCACTTCGTCAAGACTCTTGGGCGCGTCTTTCTTCGGTTTCGGCTGCGAAAAATAGCAGATGGCCTGGTAATCGATCTTCTCGTGATGCGCCTTCTGCCACGTCGGCTCGGTCATCGTCAGCCAGTGGCGATAGGCCTTGAGCCGCCAGTCGGTCAGCCATTCCGGCTCGTGCTTCTTGAGCGAGATCATGCGGATGGTGTCCTCGCTCAAACCGGGCGGCGCGGATTCGGTCTCCACGTCGGTGACGAAGCCGTATTTGTATTCCGTCTTGACCAGATCTTCAATTGTTTCGGTGGCTGTGCTCATGTGAAATTATTTTTTGGATTTGCCTGCGCAAGCCGCGCAGAGGCCGTGAACGGCGATGTCGTAATGATCCACTTTAAAACCCTTTGGCGCCGGCATGGTGGGGGAATTCAGCGGCACGTCAAAAACTTCGCCGCAGGCGTCACAAAAATAGTGGCAATGCTCCTCCATGTTCGGGCAGAAGCGCGTCGCGCCCCGCTCCAACTGCACCTGGCGGACGAGACCGCAGGTCACGAGCGCATCCAGGCAGTTGTAAACCGTCGCGTGGGAAATCTCCGGCATCGCCTTCTTCGTGCGGATGAAAATCTCCTCCGCCGTTGGATGGTCGCGCTTTTGCAGGATCACCTCATAGACGTGCTGGCGCTGGGGCGTGAACCGAAAGCCGCTGGTACTCAACCTTTCGGTCAAGTGCTGCTCGGATTTGCTGTGGGTGACGGCGCTCATGCCAAGGAGAAGCTTAACCGGCAAACCCGCTGCGTCAAGATTTAGAATAGTTCTAAATAAATGGCGGGCGGGCGCCTGCGGGCATTGCCCCGGACGGTCCCCCGCCCGCAGCGCTCGCGCAGCCTCAAATTGTCCAGCTTCTGATTTTCCCACCCGTTCTGTGCTTTCCGCCCGCTGCGACCTGGGACCGGTCGCGCTCCGTCGGGGGCGGTGTGCGGATGCGTCCGTGACGGGCCGGATTTTTTCGGTGTGAATTTTCCCGCTTCTTTATAATCTGCGCCATGCTGAATTACATCTGGCTCGGGCTGGTGGTGTGCGCCGTGCTCATCGGCGGCTGGAACGGACAGCTCAAGGAGGTCTCGGACTCGGCGTTGGACATGGCCAACACCGCCGTCGTGAAGATTTCCTTCACGCTCATCGGCGTGATGGCGCTGTGGCTCGGTATCATGCGGCTGGCGGAACGTGCGGGGCTGGTCGCGCTGCTGGCACGGGCCTTGCGTCCGCTCATGCGGAAAATTTTTCCGGAAGTCCCGCCGGAACATCCCGCGATGGGTTCGATGCTGATGAACATCGCCGCGAACATGCTCGGCCTCGGCAACGCCGCCACACCGCTGGGCCTGCGCGCGATGAAAGATCTGGAAACGCTCAACCCGCGGCCCGGCACGGCCACGAACGCGATGTGCACTTTTCTGGCGATCAACACCAGCGGCATCCAACTCATCCCGGTCACGGCCATCGCCATCCTCGCGGCGAACAACTCCACCAACCCGACGGCCATCGTCGGCACGTCCATCATCTGCACGGCGTGCGCGGCTGTGTCCGGGGTGCTGATGGCAAAATTTTTAAGCCGGCTGCCGATGTTCCGGCTGGCGGCAATTTCAGAGCTGGGTGGCAGCCGAGGTGACGAGGCGCAAGTTGAAAAAGCCGGAAATGATCAGAGCCTCCTTACGTCGGCTGCTACCAGTGAGAAGGAAAAAAATGTCGTGAAGGAGGCGGCGACCCTGCAACCGATGCAATGGTGGGGCAGTGTCATCATCACGGCCTTTCTTCTGTTTTTCTTTCTTCTGTTTTTTCGTCAAGCATTTCGTGACGCCTGGACAGCCAGCTTCCAACCGGTGCGTGATTTTCTATCCACGACTTTTCCTAGTCTGTCTCCAATCGGATTTTTGAGCACGGAATTTTCGGCTCAAGAAAAGAAGGAACCAGTTTTCGTTCACATCCTTGGTGCGGTGTCGCTGCTCTCGATTCCATTTCTGCTGTCGGCGATCCCGCTGTTTGCCATTTTGCGGCGCGTGAAAGTTTATGAAGAATTTGTGGATGGCGCAAAAGAGGGCTTCGACGTGGCCATCCGCATCATCCCGTATCTTGTGGCGATGCTCGTCGCCGTGGGGATGTTCCGCGCGGCGGGTGGGATTGCCATGTTAAGCTACGCGCTATCGCCGGTATTGAACTTGGTTCATTTCCCGACGGATCTTTTGCCCATGGTTTTAGTGCGGCCATTGAGCGGCAGCGGCTCGCTCGGTTTTTTCACCGAGCTGGTGAAACAATTCGGTGCCGACAGTCTGATTGCGCGGACGGCCGGGACGATTTACGGCAGCACGGAGACGACGTTCTATGTGCTGGCGGTTTATTTTGGCTCGGTGGCGATCAAACGGACGCGGCACGCGCTGGTGGCGGGATTGACGGCGGATTTGGTCAGCGTGGTCGTGGCGGTGACGGTTTGCAAAATCGTCTTTGGCTGAATGATTGCGCCGGATAAAGCTCCAAATTCCAAGCGCCACAGAATCACCAAGCCTCAAGCTCCAAAAAAGTGTGCGCGAAAGGTCTGGTGGTTGAAGTTTGGAATTTCTCTGGAGCTTGGAAGTTGGTGCTTGGAGCTTTGAAAAGATTTTGCAAAACCGTGACAACTGAATCTTGCGGTGTGGCAGGCTTGCCGCCATAAAGAACGCCCATGGCCGCCCCGCAAACCCAACGCAAGCCGACTTTCCTCTGGCAGGGAGTGTTGATTCTGCTGCCGGTCGCCGTGCTGGCCACCGTCAGCCTGGTTGCGTTGCGGCAGGATGAGCGCGCGGCGGAACAGGACGCGCGCAACCGCGCCGCTGAAAACGTGCAAAGCCTGGCACGGGCGATGCGTTCCCCGGTCAACGACGAACTTCAACGGTTTTTCACCCTGCAAAATGCCTGGATGATGGGGTTGCGCTTGGCCAGCCAGCCGGACGCCAGCGGAGTTTCCCCCGACGCCAAACTGCAGGCGGACATCGAAAAATGGGAACGCGATTATCCCGGGTTGAAACTCAAGGAACTGGCGACGCCACCGGGCAACATTCTGACGGATGGCCGGCAAATTCAGCCGCCGGATTTCCCGGCCGTCCCGGTGCCGCCAAAATGGTTCCGGGAACTTTCGCCCAAACAGCAAGAACTGTGGGAATCCCTGTGTGCCGCCATCAGCCCGGCGCAAATCGAAACGCGCCGCGCGGAATTTTTGAACAGCAAGCCGTCCGCAGACGCGCAGCGGGCGCTTTTTGATTTGTTCCAGCCGCCCGAGCGAATGACCGGACATTCCAATTTTCTGCCCACGGAAACTGGCATTTCGTTTGAAGCAATCGCCTGCTACCGGCTGCTTTCGGCGACCAATGCCCAGCTGACGGCTGTGGTGCTCCAGTCAGTCTGGTGGCAGATTTTTTGGCATCCTTCGTTTGTTTCCTCGCGGCTGCTCGAACTGGTGGAAGGACTGACCAACAACGCGAACGCCGTGCTGCAGGAAAAAGTTTATTGGATGCGGCAATATTGGATCGGCCAGGCACGGGCGACGGAAGATCTGGAGACGCTCCGGCGGCTGCCGGCTTTGCCTGCCTGGAAATCACGGTGGTGGTCGCATTGGACACACGGCGACGCGACGCTGGGGGTTTTTCGGCCGATGACCTTTGTGAATCCGGGGACTGACGCGGAAGGCGTGTCGCTTTCCGGCCAGGGTTATGAAATCAGGTTTGTGCCGCGTGCTGTGGTGGAGGCCATCTTCGCCAGGGCGCTGGCGGAAAATAAATTTTTCATCCCGGAATATGCCAGCCCCGCCATCACCGTTGAAGGTTTGTTGCTTCAGTCGCAAAGCCGAATTCCGGCGGACGCAGGCAAAGATCTTCTGGGGGCGGCGGAGCAAAAAGCCGGGAATGATTTTGCCCAGGACGCCATCCGTTTTGATTTGAAATTTTTCCTCACCAGCCGGGAACAGATGCTTTCATCCGGGCGGCGGCGGGCGGGACTTTTTATGCTGCTGATCGTGGGAACATTGTTTGCAGCAGTGATGGGATTGCTGGCGGCGTGGCGCGCGTTCCGCCGGCAGTTGCAGCTGAACGAAATGAAATCCAATTTCGTCTCCAGCGTCTCGCATGAACTGCGTGCGCCCATCGCGTCCGTGCGGCTGATGGCGGAAAATCTGGAGCGCGGGAAAATTTCCGGGCCGGAAAAACAACATGAATACTTCCATTTCATCGTGCAGGAATGCCGGCGGCTGTCGTCGCTCATCGAGAACGTGCTGGATTTCTCCCGGATCGAACAGGGACGCAAGCAATACGAATTCGAACTGACGGATGTTGTCGCGCTGACCCGGACCACGGTAAAACTCATGGAACCATACGCGGCGGAAAGGGGCGTGAAGCTGGAAATATTCAACATTCAACATTCAACACCCAACATCGAATTGAACGTGGACGGGCGTGCGATTCAGCAGGCGCTGGTCAACTTGATTGACAACGCCATCAAGCATTCCGCCAAGGGCGAGACCGTGACGGTGGGGATGGAAATTAAAAATGAAAAATTAAAAAAGCAAAAAGACGGCAGCGCGGCCGCTCTCAACTCTCAACCCTCAACCCTCAACCTCTTCGTTTCCGACCACGGGCCGGGGATTCCGGCGGCGGAACGGGAAAAGATTTTCGAGCGGTTTTACCGGCTGGGTTCCGAGCTGCGCCGCGAGACGCCAGGCGTTGGCATCGGTTTGAGCGTCGTGAAACATATCGTGGAAGCCCACGGCGGGCGGGTGTTGGTGCAGAGCGAAGTTGACCACGGCAGCCGGTTCACCATTGTGTTGCCAGCCAAAAGTTTAACCACGGATGGACACGGATGAACACGGAACAATCAACCAGCGGATTGATGGATTATTGGATTGGTGGATTGAATCGCGGCGATACATTCATCCAAAAATCCATGAATCCATTCATCCTGATTTCCCCATGCAACGCATTTTGATCATCGAAGACGAAGCGCCGATGCGCACGGCGCTGGCGGATTTGCTGGCGGCGGAAGGCTATCGCGCGCTCACCGCCGCCGATGGCGAGAGCGGCCTGGAGCGCACGCTCGCCGAAAAGCCCGACCTCATCCTGCTCGACGTGATGATGCCCAAACTCGACGGTTTTGCGGTATGCGCGGAGTTGCGGCGGCTGGCCATCGCCGCGCCGGTGCTGATGCTTACGGCCAAGGGACAGGTCGAAGATCGCGTGAACGGCCTCGACGCCGGGGCGGACGATTACCTCGTCAAGCCGTTCAGCACCGAGGAACTGCTCGCCCGCGTGCGCGCCCTGCTGCGGCGCGTGGAACGGAAAACCCGGCTGCCGCTGAAATTGAGACTTGGCGAGGTGGAGATTGACTTGGCGCGGCAAACCGCTGCGCGTGGAAAAAAGCCGGTGCGGCTGACGGCGAAGGAATTTGCCATGCTGCGCCTGATGGCCGGGGCGGAGGGCGAACCGGTGTCGCGTGAAAAATTTCTGGACGCCGTCTGGGGTTACACCGCTTTCCCGACGACGCGCACAGTGGACAACCACATCGCCAGCCTGCGCGCCAAGCTGGAAAAAAATCCCGACGAACCGCGCTGGATCAAGACGGTGCATGGCGTGGGTTATAGACTCGAGACTGCATGAACATTCAACATTCAACATCGAACGCTCAACATCCAAGGTTGCGAGAACGTCATCACTGGATGTTCGATGTTGAATGTTGGTTGTTGAATGTTTTCCCGATTTTGCAAAAGCGTGACAACTGAAACATTGAACCAGACCATGATGCCAACCATGAAAACTGAATTTGCGGTTCGGACAAACGCAGTGGCGCGGAGACCCCAAGGGCTCGCAGAGAAGGAAATTAAGCTCCACGATTCTCCGCGCCCTCTGCGTCTCGGCGTTTCGCCCCTGCCGGCGGCTTTGCTCCTTTGCGTCCTGGCGTTGACTCCCCATGCCGTTCACGCGCAGACCAACAACCTCACCGCGTTGCTGCAGCAGGGATTGTTCGAGGAGCAGGCGAACCGCAATCTCGACGCCGCCATCGAGAATTATGCGATGCTGGCCAGGCAATTCGACAAGGACCGGCAACTGGCAGCCACGGCGGTGTTCCGGCTGGGCGAATGTTATCGCGCGCAGGGCAAGACCAACGAAGCCGCCGCGCAATATCAACGCATCCTCCGTGATTTTCCCGACCAGACCACGCTCGCCACGTTAAGCCGGCAGAATCTCACGGGCATGGGCGCGGCCAAAACGGAAACGGCGGCGGTGGAAAATTCCGACGCACAGCTTTTGAAAAAACTGGAAGGCAAGCCGCTTGAGGAACTGGAAAAAACCCTGCCGACACTGATTCCCGACACCACCTTGGATGCCTTGCTGAAGAAGCGTTACGAGGCGCAGTCCCAGCGCGCCTTGCTGGTGGTTGATTATGCGACCGACAACGTCAATGTGCAGAGAGCGGATGCGACGCTCGCTGAATTGAACCGGCAAATTGAGGAAAAAATCACCGGCATGATGCAGGGCTTGAAGCTGCGCGCGGAACTGGTCGGCACGCCACAAAAGCCGGGGCGCGCGAGCTTGGTTGAAGCGGCCGCGTCCGGCAGATCGGCGGAGGACAAAGAAATTGAGCAAATTGAAAGGCTGATTCAGACCAGCCCGGACTTGATCAATAGCGAAGATGGACAGAGCGCCACGCGCACGCCGCTTATTACGGCTGCCTGGTGCGGCTGGTTAAAAGTTGCGGCGTATTTGCTCGACCATGGCGCAGACGTGAATCGCAGTGCTGCCGATGTAGTTCAAAGCAGGGAACTGGCTGATGCCGGGCGCGCGTCACCGTTGCTGGCCGCGGTTTCGGCTGGGAACAAAGCCATGACCCGGTTTTTGATTGAGCATGGTGCGAACGTGAATTTCAAAGGGGAGAACAATGGCGTCACAGCACTGCATCTGGCCGCGCGAAAAGGTTTTCAAGCCGTAGCGGAAGTGCTGCTGGCCAATCGCGCGGATGCCAACGCCAAGGACAATGCGGGCCAGACGCCTTTGTTTTCGGCGGTGCAAGGGGGGCAAACCAAAATCGTCCAGATGCTCATTGCCGCCGGGGCGAATCCCAATTTGAAAGACGGGAAAGACAACACCGTGCTGAACTTTGCCATCAAGACATCGCCCGAAATGTTCAAGGCGCTGCTGGCGGCCGGCGCTGACCCGAACACGGAGGACGCCAGGGGCCGCACACCGTTGAGCTACGCGGTTGAGCGGGACAGTTTGGAAGTTGTAAAAATACTGCTGGCAGCCAAAGCGGACCCAAACGCGGGCCAGTCGGATGCACCATTGCTGGCAGCCATTCACGAAAAAAATGTCGCGGCAGTGGATTTATTGCTGCAAGCAGGCGCAAAGCCGAATGCGAAAGGAAAGGTGGATTTATCCAGCAGCACATTTAGCGGCGGAAACACTCGTTATTCAAAGACACCACTGTCGCTTGCGGTTTCCACCGGACAGCTTCCAATGGTGGAACTGCTTTTGAAATACAAGGCTGACCCGAATGACTCACAAACGGACGGGCGGCCAGTGGTGTTCAGTGCACTATCGGATACCAACATCCTTGAAACCTTGCTTGATTCTGGCGCAAAAGTTGATGTGCGCGACACGACTACAAAAATTAATAACAAGAGTTCGAATTGGACGCCTTTAATTTGGGCTGTTAATAACAATTCCGCTTCAGATATTGTGGAAATTCTATTGCGATACGGTGCGAATCCTAACGTACAGGATGCTTCGTTTGGGAATACGCCGCTGCATTGGAGCACGGGTTGGGGTAGTGGGCGAATACCAGACCGCAAGGTTTTGGAGCTATTGCTCAACTACAAGGCCGATCCCAACATGCGCAACAACGGCGGACAAACGCTGCTGGACAACCTTAAAAATTCATTAAAACCCGCTTTTCCAAAAGATGAGGCATCCATCAATAACCTCGCCGACCTGCTGCGCCAGCACGGGGCGCTGGACAATCTGCCGGACTGGGACCGCATCACCATCAGCCGTCCGTCGGCCAGTGCTTCAGCGCCGGTTTTCCTAAAAAACACCAACGACTGGAACCATTTTACGCTGCAGGAACTGCTGTTGCAGGTTTACCACGTTTCTGGCCCGCAAATTTTTGGTGAGGCTTTGACGAAATTCCCCGACTTGAGCGGCATCGTGATTGTGCGGCCGTCCGCCAATGGCGCGGGGTTGAAGCGCATTCCGGTGAATCTGCTCAATGCGACGAATGGCGTGGATGGCTCGCGCGACGTGCCGTTGGAGTTTGGCGATGTGGTTGAAATTCCCGAACGCGAACACACGCTAGCGGAAGGAACCACTTACCTGACACAGGCGCAGTTCATGTCCATGCTGGATTATTTTCGGAGCAAGCGTGGCGAAGTGAAAATGGTGGTGTCCGGCGCACAAACCGTTTCATTGCCGCTCCAGCCGATGTTCAGCCAGATCGGCGCGGTGTTGACCAAGGGTGATGCCCGTGCCGCCCTGACGTCAAAATCCGCCCTGTCGCGGGTGAAAGTCATCCGCCACGACCCAAAGTCGGGCAAAAAGCTGGAATGGATTCTGGATTGCTCCAGTGTGGACAGCGGGAATGGCAACAACGCTCCCGACCTCTGGCTGCAGGACGGCGACGTGATTGAAGTGCCGGAGAAGCCGTAGCGACCCTTCAGAGCAGCCGGGGTAACCAGGCTCATCTTCAAAGCAAAACCAGCAGGTGATGGAGCCTCCTCTCGTCGGCTGCTACAATCTTACTTTTTAAATACGCTGACGCGGGCGGGCGGGAAATTCAGCCAGACGATCTTGGAGGCGCGCAGCGTGAAACTCGCGGCGCCGCGCACCTGTTTCTTGCCGAGGTGATAGCTGTATTGCACCCAGTTGCCGTCCGGCTCGAGCACGGACCGGATTTTTTGCGTGAGCGATTCGGCTTCCTCCGGGGGGAAATTCAGGAGTGGCAGGCTGGAGATGACCGCGCCGACGCTTTCAATCGGTTCGCGCCGGCTGCGCAGCAGATGATCCAGATGCCAGGCGTCGCCGTTGATGATCTGGGCGCGCGGAAATTTTTCACGCAACAACCGGGCCATCTTCGGATTTCGTTCAATGGCGACGAGCCGGTCTTCGCGCAGGCCGCGTTTGATCAGCGCGTCGGTGACCGCACCCGTGCCGGGTCCGAGTTCCAAAACAAAACTGTCGGGATTGGCCGGCAGCCATTGCGCCATGGCAGCGGCGAGCTGGGGTGAACTGGGCGCGACCGAACCGGTCCGTTGCGGATTGGCGAACCATTCCTGGAGGAACAACGTCGTATCAGTCAGTGCCGCGATGAGTTTTTTTGCCATGTTGATGTTTGGTTTGGCTGACGCTGCTTTCTGCATGGGAAGAGTAGATTAAATGCGTGATGGCTGCAAACATTAGTTTGGGCCGGAAGCTCAAGGATGTGTGGCGGTCTCATTGATTTTCTTGCGTGCGGCTTCCCGGCGGGTGGCCCAGTCGTCCCAGTTTGCCGCCCAGGCTTCACCGGTTAAATTTGTCCGGGCCGCCGGCCAGATCGCGTCGAGAACTTTCAGCTCACGTTTGGCATCGTCGCGTTCGTCCCATAACAAATACGATTCGACGAGATTCAGATGGTTGGCGGGATAATCGGGCACGAGCTTGGTGGCCTGTTCCGAATAATGGCGGGCCGTGCGCTTGTTGCCGATGCTTGCCGGCCAGCCCGGTGCGTCCCGATACAGCAAACCGAGATTCCGTTCCGGCCCGGCGTAGTCGAGGCGTGGATCCAGCTCGCCGGCCGTCTTGAATTCCCGGTCCATTTCCTTGACGAGTTTCAGGGCGCCGAGAAATTTCGTGCGTGCCAGCTGGCCGAGGTTCATGGCCAGATAATAGTGCGCCGCGGCCGATTTCGGATCGCGGGCGACGAGTTGACGGCACGCGGCGATGCCCTGCTCGGCGAGCGCGGCGCGTTGGGCGTCACTGGTCGCAAACTCCGCGTAATTAAAGGCCGCGCGGGCAAACAGCCAGGCGTTGGTGGGATTGGCGGCATCCGCCTGGAACCGGGTCTGGGCTTGCTGAAATTCCGCGCTGGCATGGGCGGTGAAGTTTTTACGTTGCGCCTCGTCGGCCGAAATCATTCCGGCGACAAACATCAAAAATGCGGTGATGACCTTCCACCCCGCCGCCGGTCGTGTTTTAGAATTAGCAGTTGCCATCACGTCAGGGTGTTTTATAATCCCCTAGTGAGATTAAAACGGAATTTGCTGCGGCTGGCAATGCTGGCGGTAATCGCGTTGTGCGCTGCAGGTTGCAGCGGCATCAACGCGAGCAAAAGCGTTTCACCTCTCGATTTCTTTCTACCGGGGATCGGTTCTTTTATAAAGGCTGACCCGGCTTGCACGAATGCACCGGCTGCATTTCCGGCAATCCCGACCGAGGTAGCCACGACCAAATAACTATGCGTTTCCCATTTGCGCTGACAAAGAAAATTGCCAGTCACATCATCAAACACAAACTTCGCAAGACGCCGAAGTTTGCCATGGTGCTTCAACTCGAACCGCTGCATACGTGTAATTTGACGTGCACCGGGTGTGGTCGTATTCGAGAATATTCCACCAGCCTCAAGGATATGGTGCCGCTGGAGCAATGCCTTCAGGCCGCGATCGAATGCGATGCCCCGATGGTATCCGTCTGCGGCGGCGAACCGCTGATTTATCCCAAGATCGAGGAACTCATCAACGGCCTGCTCGACCAGGGCCGCGTGCTTTACATCTGCACGAACGGGATGTTCATGCGGAAAAAAATGCGCGATTACCTCGCGTCGGTTTATTCGCCGGAAATCGAGCCGAAACTCAGGAAACTGCTCGACGGCAAACTGATCACCGAGAAGGAAGCCGAAGTCATCCGCAAATCCGACGAAGCCGCGCGGAAAAAATCCGTCATCCGCCCGACGCAATGGATGTATTGGAACGTTCACGTGGACGGTTTGGAATTCACGCACGACCTGATCGTTGAACGCGAAGGCGTGTTCAAGGAATGTGTTGAAGCCATCAAGATGGCGAAGATCATCGGCTATCAGGTCGCCACCAATACGACGGTCTACAAGGAAACCGACGTGCAGGAAATCGAGGACATGTTCAAGTATTTGAGCTCGCTTGAAGTGGACGGCCATACGATTTCGCCCGGCTACGATTACGATGCGGCCAAGAAGGACATGGTTTCGCGCCTCGGCAAGGATCCGAAGCAGTTCTTCCTCACGCGCGACATGACGCGTCAGAAATTCGCCAAGATCGAGCAATGGGGCAAGGCGTTCACCATTTTTGGCACGCCGGTGTATCAGGAATTCCTCGCCGGCAAGCGCGAGCTGACCTGCACCGCGTGGGCGATCCCGACGTTCAACGTCAAGGGCTGGAAGGCGCCGTGCTATTTGATGACCGATGGTCATTACGGCGGCTATCAGGAAATGCTTTCGAAGGTGCAATGGGAAAAATACGGCGTCGTCAATGGCGTGGCCCGCGATCCGCGCTGCGAACATTGCATGGTGCATTGCGGCTACGATCCGAGCGGCGCTCTCGGCACGAATTATCAGTCCGGCGACAACTGGAAAAACATCAAATACAACTTCGGCGCCAAACCGAAGCCGTTCCCGTCCTCCCCGGAATTGATGAAGCGCGCGTTCAACGGCGTGACCATCGGCAAAGGCCATCTGGCCGAGGCGAAGGCGGCGATCAACTCTCCCGCCGCCGGCGCGCGTGGCGCCTTCTCCAACGAAGTTCATCACGAGGCACACGTCGCCAGCCATTGCGGCACCGGTGAAACAACCGAACGCGATGAATTGCTGGCGAAAATCAAGGACGCGAAGAAGTCTTGATCAAGGCGAGCCGGCGGTTTTCGCCGCCGGGCTCAGCGCTTAAGCGTCGTGCCCACGTCCCGATATTCTGAACGCACGTTGCTGTTGTTGCTGGCAGCGGTGCAGTTCACTCACATTCTGGACTTCATGGTCATCATGCCGTTGGGCGAGCAGCTCATGCGGCAGCTGGCCATCGGGCCGGGCCAATTCAGTCACTTGGTCGCGGCTTACACCATCAGCGCGGGCGTGGTCGGTCTGCTCACCGCGCCGTTCATGGACCGCTTCGACCGGCGGAAAGTCTTGCTCCTCGCCTATGCCGGCTTTTTCGTCGGCACGCTGGCCTGCGCTTTCTCAACCACTGCGGAAATGCTGCTGGTGGCGCGTTGCATTTGCGGCGCGTTCGGCGGCGTTTCCGGCGCCACCATCATGGCCATCGTCGGCGACATCGTGCCGCCGCAGCGCCGGGCTTCGGGCATGGGCGTCATCATGGCCGCATTTGCAGCTGCGGCGGCGTTGGGCGTGCCGTTCGGATTATATCTGGCGCAAAAATTCCGCTGGGAAATGCCGTTCTTTCTGATCGCGGGGGTGGGCGTGGTGGTGTGGCTGATGATTTATGCCACGCTGCCGCCGATCCGCGCGCATTTGAACGACACGCCGGTGCATCATTTCAAGGCGTTCTTTGAGTTGTTGCGCGATGCCAATGCCGGACGCGCCCTGCTGTTCATGTCCGCGCTCGTGATGGGGCATTTCGCCGTCATCCCGCTGCTCGCGCCTTACCTCGTTTCCAATGCCGGTCTGCCGGAAAATAAATTGTTCCTCATTTACATGGTTGGCGGGATTTGTTCGGCGCTGACCGCGCCCTTGTGCGGGCGGCTGGCCGACAAGTTTGGCCGGCTGCGCGTTTTCGCCATCTTGATTGTCGTGGCGAGCGTCGTGACGCTTTCGATCGCGACTTCCGGCCCAAGGCCCGTTTGGGGAGTGCTGATTTTAGCGGGATTATTTTTTACGTTCGCCAGCGGCAGATTCATCCCTGCGCAAGCCATCCTGTCACTGGCCGTGCCGTCGCAACGGCGCGGTTCGTTCATGAGCCTGACGAGCTGCACGCGCGATCTCACTTCCGGCATCACCTCCAGCATCGGCGGCTGGATCGTGACCCGGTCGCCCTCGGGTCAGTTGGTCCATTATGACAAGCTCGGCTGGCTCGCCGTCATCGCCAGTTTCATCAGCCTCTGGCTGGCGAGCCGCGTCCGGGTGCAGGAGGTTCACCCTCCGCATCAACCGGTTCCGCATGGGCAAAAAAACGATTGATGCAGTTGCTTTGGGCGGTTTATATTTTGGGTCGTTGATTTGATTAGTGATTAGTGATTTGTTTATGAGCAAAACATTATTTCTATCCCCTCCGAGTTTTGACGGCTACGACGGTGGCGCCGGCGCGCGCTACCAGACGAAGCGCGAAGTGACCAGCTACTGGTATCCGACCTGGCTGGCGCAGCCCGCCGCGCTCGTGCCCAACAGCCGTTTGCTCGACTGCCCGCCGCATGGCATCAAGAAGGATGAATGCCTCAAGATCGCCAGGGAATACGATCACGTCATCATCCATACCAGCACGCCGTCGTTGCGCAATGATTGCAAGGTGGCCGAGGCGATCAAGGCGCAGCAGCCCGACACGAAAATCGGCTTCGTCGGCGCGCATGCCGCCGTGCTGCCCACGGAAACGCTCAAGGCCTCGCCCGCGATTGACTGGGTCGGTCGCAAGGAATTCGATTACACCTGCCAGGAAGTTGCCGAAGGCCGCGACTTGTCGGGCATCAACGGACTTTCCTACAAGGACAAGGACGGCAAGATCAAGCACAACGCCGAGCGCGAATTGATCCATGACATGGATGTGCTGCCATGGGTGGCGGACGTTTACCGCCGCGACCTGGACATCCAGAAGTATTTCAACGGCTACCTGCAGCATCCTTACATGAGCCTGTATACCGGACGCGGCTGCCCGGCCCAATGCACGTTCTGCCTCTGGCCGCAGACCATCGGCGGCCACAAGTATCGTGTCCGTTCCGCGCAGAACGTCGCCGACGAAATGGCCCACGCGAAAAAAGTTTTCCCCGAAGTGAAGGAGTATTTTTTCGATGACGACACGTTCACCGCGAACCTGCCGCGCGCCCGCGAGATCGCCAAAAAGATTGCGCCGCTCGGCCTCACCTGGTCATGCAACAGCCGCGCGAACCTTGATTACGACACGATAAAGCAATTCAAGGACAACGGGCTCCGTTTGTTCCTGGTCGGCTACGAAAGCGGCAACGACGACATCCTGACGCGCATCAAAAAGGGCGTGACGATGGCGGAGATGCGGCAGTTCACCAAGGACTGCCACAAGGCCGGCGTTCTCATCCACGGCACGTTCATTCTTGGTCTGCCGGTGGAAACGCAGCAGACCATCCAGAACACGATGGATTTTGCGAAGGAACTCGACGTGTTCAGCATCCAGGTCTCGCTCGCCGCGCCGTATCCCGGCACGGAGCTGTATGAGATGGCCAAACAGAACGGCTGGTTCACCAACAAGGACAAGACTGACCTCGTGGAAACCGGCGGGATGCAGGCCAGCTCGCTGGAGTATCCCGGTTTGAGCAAAGACAAGATTGCGGAGGAAGTGGACCGGTTTTATCACGGTTTCTACATGCGTCCGAAACCCATCCTGCGCATCATCAAGACGATGTTGGAAGACAAGGACGTCCTCGTGCGCCGCAGCCGCGAAGGCTTTGAATTTTTCAAAAACTTGAGCCAGCGCAAGGCCGACCGCGCGGCCCGGGCCGTTCCGGCGTAGCGGCTCCTTGGCAGAGAGCCGCATCTGTAATTGAATGGGGAAATGCGGCGGTCTGCCGACACGCCGCTACGTTGACGTTGGTTTGCAGGGGTTCCGTCTTGTGAAAATTCAAGCGCGTCAGTGGGGAGGTCAAACCTCGACTGACGCATTTTTCTGTGCCGGGTCACCACCAGACTTCCATCTGCATGCCCCACGTCAGGCCATCGGTGTCGTTCATGAAATCATTGCCGCCCACGTAGCCTTTGTAGCTTTGGGTCCAGGTCGCGTAGGTGACGTAGGCGCGGATGACCGGCCGGCTGAAGAATTTGTCGCCCAAGGACACCTGCGGGGCCAGCGTGAATTTGTAAAGCGTGCCGCTCTGGTTGATGCCCGAATCGTCCACGTGATCCACGCCCGACTCAAAGGCGAGGCTGAAGAAATTGTTGAAATGATAGATCGGCCGCACGCCGGCGGAGATCCATTGACGGTCGCCCTGGGCGTTATTGTAATCGGTGTATTGATAGACGATGGCCGGGCTGATGGAGATGTTCGCCCACGGCTGTGCGACGAAACTCTCCGTCGCGCGAAACCGCCAGGAATGCGGCTCGTCGGGAATGATGAACGTGCCGTTGGTCAGGGTCGCGGTTTCAAAGCCGGAGGTGAACGTCTTGGCTGCGCCGTTGCCGATCTGCAGGGAGAATTTATTGAAGCCGTCATCGCTGAGAAATTTTTCGTGCGTGTGGATGAACGTCAGCGCGCCACCCTGCGAATCGGGGGCCTGCTGGCCGAGCGCATTTTTGCCGCTGTTTTCCGAAGCGAACACGAGTCCGAGCTCGCCCTTGCCCCACGGCAGTTCCACGTCGTAGAGGCTCAGCACAACGCTTTGCTTGCTGAACCCGGCCTCGTTGCTGGGATCGGGCTGGATGACAATGTCGGACGAATACACGCCGCTCTGCTGGCCGTTGCCGATCCACGCGAGCGCCATTTTGCCGATGGGCGTCTCATAATCTTCCACCCCGCCGCCGCCGCCGCTCATGTTGTAGAAAAAGAAATCGTCGATGCAGATGTCCTGCCGGCGGTAGAAACGATTGCCCGCCCAAAATTTCAACTCCGGCTGCGCGGCAAAAACATTGCCGATCTCCGCCCACGCTTCCGGGAGCGACGTCTGAAAGGTGCTGCCGGAACCGACGTTGGAATACGCGTCGTAGAACGCGATGCGCACCTGCGTGCGTGCAATCGGACCGGTGGGCGTGCCGTCGGGGCGGGGCGGGGCATCGGGCGCAAACAGATCCGGCACATACCAGTTCTTGCCGAAGATGAGTTCGCCGTAGGTTTCCGCTTCGTTGCCGAGCCGGTATTTGGCGAACGCGCCGGGCGCCTGGAACGCCGGCTGCGGGCCGCCCTGATCATCGCGGCCGTAGCCGGAACGGAAGTAACCGTTGAAGTCGATGAAGTCGTTGAGAATCTTTTGCACCCGGTCCTTGAAGACCTGGTTTGTCTGGGCCAGCGTCATTCCCCGCGACTCCGCGTCGCTTTTGAACTGGAGATTGGCGAAGGCCATGCCGCGTTCGGCCATCGTGGGCTCGGCGTTGGTGTCGATGACAATGACGGTGTTGGTCACCACATTTGTCGCCGCCGCGGTTTCAACTTTTTGCAACCGCTCTTCCAACGCGTGAATGCGCTGTTCGTAATCCGCCCGCATCTGCTGCATTTCCTTGCGGATCGCCTCCACATCAGGATTGGTCGCCGCCGGCGTTTGCGCCCGGGCTGACATGATTGAAAAAATTATTAGCAGCAGCGCAATTTGCAGCAGCCGTATTTTCGTGGCGGTTCGGGTCGGCATTAATGGCGTGGGTTGCTTCGGGGAACGCGCCAAGATTTCCACCCGCCAGCCATTCTGTCAACCACAGACGGGAACTAATTGTTTCCACCCGCCGCCACGCGCCAGGCTTTTATTGAGGCTCGTAAATGAGAGTGACACCGGGAGAGCGGGAGCGGCGCGCGGCATTTATGCCGCTTCAGCGCGAACCGGCAACGCGGGGTGGAGGTTTTACGCGTTTCGTGAATCAGAACATTGAAGCCTGCGCTGCGTTACCCACAGGCGCGAGTCTCAATAGTTTGGTTGACCGGCAGAATCCGGACAAAGTGTTGCCTTGAACCGGCGCGCTGCACGGCGTAAAAGGAACCAACTCCCATGAGGTTTCAGCTTGGACAACGGTTGTTTCCAAACTTGCCGCCGGATTTGCGGCGCCGGCGGATGCAGAGCATTTACCTGACCGTGCTGGTATTAATCGTGGTGTGCGGCGCCCTTTGTCTGGTCATGATCAAACTGAATACTCCGGGAAAGCATTGATCGGACTGGCGCTGGCGGGCGCGTGGGCCCGGCGTTTCCGGGCGCGGTTGCGGCCGGTTGAATCCATCTTCCCCAGCCGGCGCTATTGCTCAAACACGAACCTGCCGCGCCGGTGCACGAGCAGGGCGGGCGCGGCCGGCTGGAAATAATTTCTAAACCGCGCCGGCTTCCGGCAATCCCTTGCCCTTGCCGTGATTCAAGTTGATGAACTGCTTCGTTTCGGCGAAATAACCGACGATGTTGAACCGGCCCATCGGTTCTTTTTTCGCCGCGGCAAAGGCGTCGCCCGTGGCCCGGAAATCTTTGCCCTTGCCGACATTTTTGGTCCACTCGTTGTTGCTGGTGAGATATTCCAGCTTCTCCGCGTCTTCGATCAGGATGTTCATGGAACGGCAGCTTACCAGATTTGCACCGATCACACGCATGGAATCGGTGATTATCTTTTCTATGGACCGCAGGCCGCGTTGATGGAACAGCCGCGTGAGTGTCGTCAGGGATTTTGCTGCAATCGGATTTCCGCCAGGTCAATGTCCCGCTGGATCCGGCGCAGCACCTCATCGTTGATGATGTCCCGGTTGCGGAGTTGGATGATCGTGTTGCGTTCCGTCTGGAGCGCCTCGTGCGAGAGCCGTTCGTATTCGGAGGAAAAGCGGCGCAAGGGCGTGCCGGCACTTTTTAGTTCATCCCCTTCCAACTGGAGAATGTGATCTTCGTATTCAATCCGCAGGCGTTGCAAGACGTCGGCCTTGGTTGGGTCGCGTTCCCCGATTTCATTAAGCCGGACGAGCGCGGCACGATTGGCCTGGAGCCGGGCTTCGTGCTCCTCGCGTTGGGCGGCGCCATCGTCCTTGATGCCCAGCCAGCGGATCAGGGTGGGCAGGCTCAAGCCCTGCACCACCAGCGTGGCCAGGATCACCATGAAGGTGAGGAACAAAATCAAGTCACGGCCCGGAAGCGCGTCGTCCAACGCCAGCGCGGCGGCGAGCGACACGACCCCGCGCATCCCCGTCCAGGCGACAACGGTGACGTGCCGCCAGTCGGGATAGGGATCCCTGGCGCAGAGCTTTTTGAAGATCAGTCGCGGGAGATACGTTGCCGGGAAAACCCACAAGATGCGGATGAGGATCAAGGCCACGCTGATGACCAAGGCGTAACCGGCAAGGGCGCCAACCGTATATTCAGAATGCTCGTGGATCCGGCGCAGGATTTCCGGCAGCTGGAGGCCGATAAGGATGAACACAAATCCATTCAGCAGGAATTCCACAATGGCCCAAACCGGTCCGCCCTGCAGCCGCGTGCGGTAACTGATGAGTTCCGGCATGCGCCAGCCGAGCGACAAACCCGCCGTGACGACCGCGAGCACGCCGGAAACACCCAGCCGCTCGGCGGACAAATAGGCGACGAAGGGCGTCAGCAGCGAAACCGTGATTTCAATCGGCGCATCATCCACGCGCTTGTGAAACTGCGCAGCCAGCCAGCCGACGCCCAAGCCCACCAAAATGCCGCCGAGACCCACGATGAAGAACTGCACGCTGGCGACGGCCAATGAAAACGAGCCGGTCGCCACCGCCGCCACCGCGAAACGATACGCCACCAGGGCGGTGGCGTCGTTGACGAGGCTTTCGCCTTCCAGAATCGTGACGATGCGCCGTGGGACATTCAATCGTTCGGCGATGGCGGTGGCGGCGATGGCATCGGGCGGCGAAATGATGGCCCCCAGCACGAAGCCGGCGGCGAGCGGCAGCTTGAGAAAATAATGCGCGAGGAACGCGACGATCACCGTGGTGAACAGGACGAGGCCAATGGCGAGGAGGGAAATGGGGCGGAGGTTCGCGCGGAAATCGCGCCACGAGGTGAACAGCGCCGCCGGATACAGCAGTGGTGGCAGGAAAAACAGAAAAACCAGATCGGGACTGAGCCGGACCTGGGGAAGCTTGGGAATCCAACCGATCACCAGCCCACCCATCAAAAACAGAATGGGATACGGAATGTGAAGTTTGCGCGCCACCAGGGCGAAAATCGCCACGGCCAGCAGCAACCCGACAAAAATTTCCACCACTCCTGTCATGCGGGACTCAGCTTAGCTTCAACCGTGTGATGCGGCAATTCCCGTCCCGAATTATTTGCCGGTCGGACAGCCTTTGTCCGGTCTGCTGCCCTAGCCTATCCGCATGAAATCGAATGAACTGATCCAAGAATGGCACGCGGGCATCCGCATCAATGTCCTCGCGCACTACGAATGCTCCAAGCTCTTTGAAGCGTATCACCGGCTGCTCGGGTATCCGACCGTGATCCTGTCGGCGCTGGCGGGCACGGCGTTTATCTCGGGCCTCAACGAATCCAGCGTCTGGTGGGCGCGCAGTTTTGCCATCATCCTGAGCCTGGCGGTGACGGTGTTCGCGAGCCTGCAAACATTCCTGCGCTATTCGGAACGTTCCGGGAAGCATAAAAATGCCGCAACGGAATTCGGCAAGTTGCGGCGCGAGCTGGAACAGATCATCGCGGTCATTCCTGACGGTGCCACCGTGGCGGAAAGCGACATGAAATCCGTCCGCCTCAAGTGGGGGGAATTAAGCACGCACGCGCCGGCCATCCCGAACAAAGTCTATTCACGGATGTTTTTGAAAGTCTGGCACAAGCCCGGCCTCGCCGGCCAGCCGCACATTCCGCCGGTGCCGACGGCATTGTGAAGAATGGTCCCGATGTTTACAGCGTCAATCCGTCCCCACCGAACGGCGGGCGGATTTCTTGGCGGCATTTTTGGATTTGGCGTCGAGCATCCGGGCCTTGGCGCGGCGGGAGCGTTTGCGTTTCTGGCGGCGGATTTTTTCGATCTCAGCACGTTGCGCGGCGACGAAGCCTTTTTGTTTTTCCTCGATCTTGTCGAGCAGCAGGCGGCGCGCGATGTAGCGGTTGAGTCCCTGCTGGCGGGTTTCCTGGCATTTCACTTGCACGCCGGTCGGCCGGTGAATCAGCATCACGCAGGTGGCAACCTTGTTCACGTTCTGCCCGCCGTGACCGCCGGAGCGAACGAAGGATTCCTCGATGTCGGCCTCGCGCACGCCCAGCTCGGTCATGCGCGCGGCGAGCTGGTTCGCTTTTTCGAGGCTGACGGGAAATGTGCTCACGGAGTTCCGGCTGCCTTCATGGCGGCCACTTTCAAGTTGTCCCGGATCGCGTTCAGCAGATCCTGATACGGCCCGCTCTGCCAGCCATACAGCGGATAGGTTTGTTCGCTGACGAAATCGCCGGGGTTGGTCACGACGAAGGCTTTGCAGGAGAGCAGGTAGGCGTTGGCGCCCTGGGGCTGGATGCCCATGCGGACGCGCACGATGGTGCGCACGCCTTCATGCGCGCCGACAAATCCGGCATAGGCCATCTGTTCGCCCTTGGTGGCCTCCTTCTCATAAACCTGGGTGCCATCGGGGTTCTGGATGGACTGATAGCCGTTGTTCGCAAACACGCTGTCGGCCGCCTGACGGATTTTATCGGGGGTCTGATTGTAAATGACCACCGACGCGAAGCTGGCCGAGGCCGGCTCGTCGAGCGACTTGCAGCCGGTGGAACCCAGGGCGGCAAGAATGACAACCATTCCGGTCCAGCCGGCAAATCGGGTGAAGAAAGGGGCCAATGAATTCATAATGTTCCAAGGTTGAGTTGAATTGTTCTGTCTGCTTACGGCGACGATAGAGAACTGTTTTCCGGACTGCCAGCGCAATTATGATGGTGGACCGGATGCGCGGCTTGGGCGGAGCGCCGAGCACCGTCTCGGCCAGTGGGAGAGAGATCATCTTCGAGCCGGAACGGTGCCCGGCGTTCCAATCCGTGCCACTAACGCCGTAATCACGCCACGGTCAGCGGGCCGTCAAAGGTGGTGAGGCTGATGACCTCCGTGCGGGCGACGTGCGGGCCGTGCCGGGTGCCTTTGGGCGCGAAGAACAAGGCGCCGGTGGTGTAGGTCACGTCCGCTTCCTCCCATTCGCCGGAGAGGACGTAAGCCCATTCGTTCGCCTCCGGATGCGTGTGGGCGGGGATGATGTGGCCGGCCTTGAATTTGCGCAGCACCACGACGCCACCGGTGTCGGCATGCTTGTGCAACACCATCAGCTCGACGCCGGGGTAGGGGCCGGGCTGCCAGGTTTTATCTTTGGCCAGTGCGATGTAAGGAAACATGCATTCATCCAAGCGGATTGTGCGAGGTTTGCAAGCGCGGAGTCACAGCAGCCGGGGTTGCCGGTTGCCCGCCGCCGAGCCGATGTTCATTTTCCCGACGACCACGGCGCCCGTTTCCACCACCAGATGCGCGGCATCCAGATTGCCGAAGAAGCGTGCCGTGGATTTCAAGGTGACGGTGCCGGTCGCGTGCAGATTCGCCGCCAGTTCGCCGGCAATTTCCGCCGTGCCGATGTTCAGGAGGTCCGGCCAGCGGAAATGATTTTCCGCCGGGATGATCAGGTGCGCGGCGCTCAGGCTGCCCTTGATCTCGGCGGTGGAATAAATCGTCAGGGACCGTTCCGCGGCCAGTTTGCCGAGGAATTTCCCCTTGATGACGACCTCGCCGCCGACGGTTTCGCTGTTGAAAACATTGCCTTTGAGTTCAACCACGAACCGGCCCTTGGTCTTGAAGTTTTTGGCGACGGCGTTGGCGATGTGATAATCGTGCAGGTCCAGATAACGGCTGCACCGCTTGCACATGGTGGACTCGGCGCTGACCGGCACGTCGAGTTCCGACCCGCATTCAAAGCAGACGATGCGCCGCAAATCCAGCGGGCGTTCGCGCGCCCTGGCCGCCGGCTTGAGGGCTTCCTGAACGTGGAAATGCTCGCCGCACTTTTTGCAATTGGTCGAAAAGGCGGAGCGCGGTTCAGGCTGCTGGTGGCCGCAATGGGGGCAGGCCACCAGGACCTTGTCCTGTTTCGTTGCCGGCATTCAATTCGGGTTGCGCCGTGCGACGGTCAGCGCTTGAGCAGTTCCGGGGTTTTGGGCGGTTCGGCGGGCCGTGACGGCGGGGCGGTGGGCGCAACCTTGTTCGGGTTGACCTCCGTCTTGCCGACAAACGTCACGCCTTCCTCGATGGCGAGTTTCGTGGCGCGAATGTCGCCGAACACCTCGGCCTTGGCCTTGATCTCAATCTTCTCCTTCGCGTTGATGTTGCCGTTGACCTTGCCGCGCACGACGACGGACTGCGCGGTGATGTTGCCGTTGATGACGGCGCTGTCGCCAAGGTTCAGGTTGCCTTCCGTGTTGATTTCGCCGTCCAACTTGCCTTCGAAGGTCAGTTCGCCGGCGAATTTGAGGTTGCCTTTGATTTCAACGTCCGAGTTCAGGACGTTCTTGGTAGCGTTATTTATGTCCATATTTTTTAGAGTTAAACCAATTGCGGTTTGACACGCAGAAATCAAAATACGCTCGAAATTGCTTCGCGCGAATAAAAGTTTTCCAACCCCAAGGCCCGGATGTTCAAATGCTCAGCGCAAGGACGAACCATCCGCAGGCAAATTCAATGCGAATGTCTGAGGAAAGGGATCAAATTGTGATCTGACGTTGAGGCCCTGAATTTAACCTAAAATCCGCAGTAGGGATGAACCACGAAACACACGAAAACAAAGGATAAAATGCCGGTTTTGTCTCCATTCCCACATTCACCCTCCGGGTGAAATAGAGAGGTTCGGTTATGCCTTGTCGCTTTTGTGTGTTTCGTGGTTTCTACTGCTGTTTCCAAGTTTAATCAGGGCCGCTGACACGCGCCGCCGGGTTGGCCGTTTTTAGCCATGACCGCCAGGGGACGGGTGGTTCAATCGAACAAACTTAATTCGCGGTTGGCTTTCCGCAGACGATGGCAGAGGCTCAAATTGAGATTTTTGAGCAGTTTGATTTTGATCGCGGGGTGGGTGACGCCGAGCTGTTCAAAGTTTTCCAACGTCAAGACATCGCAGATCGCCTCGTTATCGGCGACAATCACAGCCGAGCGGGGAGCGCCGTCAACCAAGGCCATTTCGCCAAAAACCATCGCGGAAGAGAAGGTGGCGAGCCGCCGGCGGGAACCGCCAACCTGGGGCACGAACACACTCACGCTGCCACGGGCCAGGAAGAACATTTCCCGCGCTTCATCGCCGATGTTGATGATGGTTTCGCCCGACTTGCAGGAGCGGCGTTTGAGAAACGACGAGAAATGTTTCAGTTCGCTTGCCGTGAAATTCTTGCAGAGTTCGTATTCCACGACGCTGGCGCGATGTCCCTTGGGACGGGCGGGCAGAAGGTTTTCCAGCAGCCGGTTCTCGCACCATTCCAGGGCAAGGTCGTTGTCATCGAACATTTGAACCAGCTTCTCAAAGCGCTTGCCCAGCCTGACCCTCAGGTAGCGCCGCAACAATGAAAGGTGGCCCGCATGGGTGAAGAGCACGGGCTTGTCCTGCGCCGACAGCTTGAGCAGGATTTCGTAAAACAACCGGCAGGCGCTTTCATTGAGGGTCAGCACGCGCTTGAAATCGAAGATCAATTTTTCCGTGCCGGCAAAATTTTCCATGACGTCGTGGATGACGGCCTCGGCGGTGGTGAACGTGATATAGCCCTGAAGCTGGTAAACTTTGATGCCGCCACCCAGTTCGCGCAGCAACTGGCTTTCCTCCGCGGTCCGCACCCGGCTGGAATTCAATTCCGCCCCGGTGAATTTCAAGCGGATGGTGGACTTGCCGATGGTCGGACGGTTCAGCAGGTGCAGGTCAAAATTCCGCGAAATGGCGTCGCACACGCGGATGCCGCGCACGCTGTTGCCGCGCGCGTCCAGCGGCGGCGAGAAGACGCCGATGCCCAGTTGTCCAGGCAGCACGGCAATGATGCCGCCGGAAACACCGCTCTTGGCCGGCATCCCGATCTTGTAAATCCATTCGCCGGCATAATCATACATGCCGCAGGAACCCATCACGCTGAGGACGCTTTCGACGTATTCGCCGCGGATGGCCTGCTTGCCGGTGATGGGATTAATACCCCGGTTCGCCAGCGTCGCGGCCATGACGCCGAGATCACGCGCGGTCACGGACACGGAGCATTGCTGGAAATAGAGTTCCACCGAAGGGATCGGGTCACTCGTGAGAATGTCGAAGTTGCGCAGCATGTGGCCGATGGCGCGGTTGCGATGGCCGGTCTCGTTCTCGGAACGGTAAATCTCGCCATCCACCACCGCGTTGCGGCCGGTATAATTGGCGAACATGTCGAGCAGACGTTGCAGGCGGGTCGGCGCGGATTTCCCGGCGATGAGGGAGGTGGTCGCAATCGCGCCGGCGTTGATCATCGGATTGCGCGGCCGGCCGGTACCGGGTTCGAGACTGATGGAATTGAACGCGTCGCCGGTCGGCTCCATCCCGACTTTTTTCAAAACTTCCGTCCGGCCGTTGTCTTCCAACGCCAGTCCGTAAACGAACGGCTTGGAAATGGATTGGATGGTAAACGGGACGTCGGAATCCCCGACTTCATAGACGGTGCCGGTGGCGGTCACCAGGCAGATGCCAAACCAGTTCGGATTCGCCTTGGCGAGCCCCGGAATGTAAGTGGCCACGTCGCCATCTTTAATGGCGGCAAATTCGCGGCGAAGTTGTTCGAGATAATCCAGGACCGGGGAAGTCGGCGGCTTTGATTCAGGCTTCATTTCGGATTGATGGATGGAATGGGTGACCTCATCACTGCGCGGCAAATAATGAGGTGAAGACCGTGCCGCCGTCCACTGGAATCTATTGTGTTGCACCAAGGTAATCCCGGCAGCGTAGCGGCTCCTCGGTAGAGAGCCGCATTTTGGGGAAGATTTAAGACTGCGGCGCTCTGCCGGACGCCGCTACGCAATTATGCGCTTGTCGCCGCTCCTTGCCAACAGCCACCGCCATTCATCACCGACAGCGGGAAACCTCACCTCACCCCGGCCCTCTTCCAACTATTAAACCCTCACCCGGCCTGCGACCACCCTCTCCCATCGGATGGGCGAGGGAAATGGAGCGGAGAGGGGGAATCCCGCGCCGCTCTTGTGGAAATACCAGCAGTGGGATTGGCCGGACGGTCATCCGAGAAAATGTAAGTATGCGCTGGTTGTCCTCTCTCCCCGGGGGAGAGGGTCAGGGCGAGGGCGGACAACCAAACTATGCCGCTGCCGTTTTTACTTTGTCGGCGCGAGTGGCTGCATCGTCATCGGGTCGCGCAGGGGCCATTCGTGGAAGGAGCCGAACAGCCTCTTCAAATCCACCGGATGCGTCGGGTAGCCAAGCAGGATCTCCGCCTCGTTGCCGACCACGAGCACGGCGAACTGATCCGGCGTCAGGTATTTCTTCGCCACGCGCAACACGTCCTGCTCGGTCACGGCCTGGAGGTTGGCGCGGAAATTTTTCCAGAATTGCGGATCTTTCGCATGACGGCCCGTGAATTCGTCCTGCGCGAACTGCTCGGCGATTTTTTCCTTCGTGTTAAAGAAATTCGGGAACCCTTCGATGATGCCTTTCTTGGCGAGATTCAACTCCGCCTCGCTCACCGGCTCTGCAGACATGCGCTTGGTTTCCTCCAATGCGATGGCGCAGGCGTAGGCGACCGTGCGCGACTTGGACTGGAAACCGATGGTGAACGTGCTCGGATAATAAACACCGGCTTGAAAACTTGAATAAACCGAGTAGGCCAGCCCTTCGTCCGAGCGGATGCGGTTCATCAGGTGCGACGTGAATCCGCCGCCGCCAAGAATGTTGTTCATGATGACGACCGCGTAATAATCCGGGTTGCCGCGCTGGATGCCGGGCAGCATGAGCGAAACGCGGCCCTGATCCACATCCGGTTTATTCACGAGATAAAGGCCCGGAGCGGCAAAGACGATGTTGGTGGGAATCGGCGGCGGCGCTCCGCCGGCAACGAGATGGTCCATCGGGACATTTTCGGGGCCGCCAGCAAAGAGTTTTTCCAGTTTGGCGAGCATCGCGTCCCGCTCGAAATCGCCGGTGATGGCGACGACAAAGTTTGAAGGCCAGAACCAGGCGTAATGAAATTTCTCAATGTCCAAGGCCGTGATGGAATCAATGGAATTGCTGGTGGAATAACGGTTCGCCCAGAACTTTTCGCCGTGCGCCAGGTAGTCGGCTTCGCGGTCTTCAATGGCGGAGGAATCGTCATTGCGCTGCTTCATGCCTTGCAGCGCAATGACGATTCCTCCGCCATTGA
>Ga0247670_1000022_pt1 | contig 53329 bp, 48 predicted proteins | sample CNK11_metaG_FD_183042 | JGI IMG/M metagenome (GOLD analysis project Ga0247670, IMG submission 183042) | Soil microbial communities from Purdue University Martell Research Forest, Indiana, United States - CNK11 | ecosystem: Environmental > Terrestrial > Soil > Temperate forest > Bulk soil...
TGATCGGATTATTCGTTGCGCCGGATCCCCCGGGATGCAGCGAGCCGGTCCAACTGCCGCCGGTTTTGAATAGAATGTTGTCGCCCGCCGAGAAGGTTGTTCCATTGACTTTGGACAGGGTTTGCCATGCAGTATTTGTGAACGTGCCACTGTTGGCATCGTTGCCACCTACGGAATCCACATAGTAAGTCGCCGCCTCAGAATGAGTGAGCAGAGGACTGATAAAAAGGAAACCCGCTAGACAATTCCTGACGAATCTCTGACCAAGCTGAATGTGAAGCTTAAAACGCATTCTCACACAGTCTAGCTTTGCAATTTAAGAAGCGGTAATCGGCAAAACTGCCGATAAAAATATTCTGACTCCAGCCTAAGGAGAGAAGGTGGTGACTTCAAACTCTCAAGTAACGCGCCACAGCCTGCGCGCGGGATTGCACATGAAGTTTGTGATAGATGTGCTCAATATGTGAATGCACGGTGCTGTAAGATATTCCCATTGCATCAGCTGTTTCCTTATAGCTGAAACCCTTAACCAGATAATTTAGCACGTCCACTTCGCGCGGCGAAAGATTTTCGGCCGTGGGTCTTGCAACTGGACTAACACGCTTAAACGACTGCACAACTTTGCGCGCAATATTACTAGTCATCGGCGCGCCGCCGGCATACACATCCTTCACCGCCGCCAATAATTTAGCGGCACGCACCGGCTTGAGCAGATAGCCCGAAGCACCTGCCGCAAGCGAATTAAAGATGGAATCCGGGTCTTCGTGAACCGTGAGCATAAGAATTTGTGGAAGTTCCATCACCTTGTTGAGTTGACGCACACACTCGACACCATCGATGCCCGGCAAGCCGATGTCCATGAGCACGACTTGCGGTTTAAGCTTTGGTATTTCACGCAATGCCTCTTCGCCGCTGGAAAACGCGCCGACGCATTCATAGTCCGGCGCACTCTCCAAAATATCGAGCATGCTCAGACGCACCGCGTCATTATCTTCAACAATAGTAATGATTATAGCCATATTTTTAATTCTGCGGACATTTTTTACCATCTCACGTTCGCGGTATCTTTAACGGCACGGTGAACGTAGTTGTCGTGCCTTTTCCCTGCTCGCTGCTTTGCTCACAACGTCCGCCAATCTCGCTCAGTCGCCGGTTCAAATTGCCCAAACCCTCTGCATCCGGCGCAGTCTTGCTTTCAGTTTGGAAGCCGCAGCCGTTGTCCTCGATCGTCAGTGTGATGGTTCCTGCCGCAATTCGCATCCGCAGCCAGACCTCACTCGCGCCCGCGTGCTTGACAATATTGTGCAATGTTTCTTTGACCGACAAATACAAGTGATGAGCCACTTCAGAGGGCAGCGGCATGGTCGGTGCGTCCAGAGGGACATCCAAACGGCAACGTATGCTCGCCGACCGGAGATAGTCCGGAGCATAGGTGCAGAGATAGGCAATGAAAAGGTCAAGTGTATCATTCTTTGGGTTAACCGTCCAAATTATCTCGTCCAATGAGCGAACTGCAGTTCGTGCGGTGCGAAAAATCTGGTCAAGATGTCCTTTGGCCTGAGGCTGCTTGTCAAAATTCTTTTGCGCCAGTTCGCTCAACAAGGCGATGTGAGTCAAACTTGCGCCAATGTCATCGTGCAAGTCCTGCGCGATGCGCGCACGTTCGCGCTGCAAGGCGGTCTCCCGCTCCAGTCTTGAAAGTTTCAGGCGCAATCGCCGGTAGGAAACGTAGCGCACGGCGGCGATGACGCCGAGTGTGAATACACAAAGAACGGCGGCGCGAACCGGCCAGCGTTGCCAGAGAAACGGTGGGACAGTCAGAGCGATCGCCGCTCCGTTTTCATTCCAGATACCGGCATTGTTGCAGGCTGTGACGCGAAACGTATAGTCGCCCGCAGGCAATCGTGAATAAGTCGCACTGCGCTTCGTGCCGCCTTCGATCCAGCCATCGTCCCAGCCTTCGACCCGGTAACGAAAGCGGATGTTTTCCGGTGCGACGAAAGTCGGCGCGGTGAAATCCACTTCCAACCGGCGATGCTCCGGCGGCAAAACAAATCGTCCGGCATCCGTTTGCGCCGCGCGCCCATCCACTGCCACGCGTTCAACCAAAACCGGAAGCGGCACACGGGTGGGAGGCGCGTAAAGGGGATTCACCACCGCCAGCCCCGTGCGCATCGGAAACCATAGACGCCCATCCCGACTCTTCGCCGCGTCCGGTGCAAAACCGTAAGAGCCTTGCAAGCTCATCAAACCCTCGTCGCGCCCGAAAGGAATCGAATGCACCTGCTTCGCCCGGCCCCCGGCCACGTCTTCGAGTTCGCCTTGGCGGACTTGAAAAATCCCATGATCCGACGCGAACCAAAATCCACCGTCATCATCCGCCATCATCGCGCAGACATACGCGTCGTACAAACCTTGCACCTCGTTGATTTGCGCGAATTTACCATTGTGCCAGATGCCCAATCCCGCGCCGGCGTAGCCAATCCACACGCTGCCGTCCGGCATCGCCTTCATGCAGCGGATAGGCGTGGGCCGCGAAAAGGTTTGCAGCGTTTTGTCCTTGAGCGTATCGCCTTCCACGCATAGGAGAAAACCGTCCAGTGTCCCGCACCAGAGAGTCCCCGCCGTGTCTTCGGCCAGCGCGCGAATGGCCCCTTTAGAGGTTTGAGCGAAGGTTTGAAACTGGTTTTGATGAAGTCTTTGCAGGCACACGGGTGATTCGAGGGCGATCCACAAATCACCGGCGTGATCCACCAGCAACCCGCGAACGATGTCGCCACCCAAACCATTCTCGCGTCCCAGCACACTGAACCGGCCATTGGCCCACCGTTGAAGCCCGCTGGAATAAGTGCCGATCCATACTCCGCCTTCGCCGTCGCTGACAACACAACTGGCACGAGCGCCCGACCAACCATCTTTGCTGGTGACTGTCTTCCAACTACCGTCCGTGCGGCGGGCCAAGCCACCGTTCTGTGCGACAGCCCACATTACGCCCGCGCTATCTTCGCAAATTGAACGCACCGTTGCGGACGGCAAACCGGATTCGGCCGTCTGCAATTCCACCACACGCGGACGCAAACGATCCAACCCGCCGCCGCCCGTTCCTACCCAGATATTTCCTTCATTATCTTCCCCCAAACTCAGGATCTCTTCCTGTGAGGTTTCTACATCCGCGAAATTCGTTCCGTCGTAATCAAACAAACCGTTTACCGATGTGCCCAGCCAAATCGAACCGTTCCGGCCCTCGAATACCACCGTCGGTTCGACGCCCGAACGCTCCGCTGGCAACGTGCCACAATTCGTTGCTATGCCGCTCTCATTACAATGCAATAATTGCAACCCTGCGCAAACCCACATCCCACCCGATCGAGCTTGTCCCAGTTGAACGATGTGCTCGTTCAATGTCAGGAGCGATTGAAAACTTCCGTCGCGTATAATTCCCACATGTCCCGACTTCGCATACCATACCTGGCCTTTGATGTCGCTTCCCAAAATGCATGACCCGGTGCCGGCTGGAGCATTACTGTCGGCGAATCGAGTCACATATCCTTTGGCGATCCGGCACACGCTGCCATCCGAGTAGCCGATCCACACATCACTCTTTTGATCTTGAGCAATACCCGTGGGTCTTACCCCCGAAAGGCCGTTCGTCGTCGTGAACACATTCGTCGCCAGAGACGATAACGAAATCACCCGTCCGCCTTCCAGCGCGAGCCATATTTGATTTTCCGAACCCAGCAACATCACTCGAATAATTGGACGAGTCCGTCCGGAGGGAATCGGCAGTGCAATATTCTGAAAACGAACGCCATCAAACCGTGCCAATCCGCTCTCGGTTGCCAACCAGAGATAACCGTCAGGCGTTTGGGCGACGCCCGTTACGCTGTTGTCCGGCAGTCCATCATCCAATCGCCAGACCCGTGCCGCCCACGCGGGATTGTTCGTCGCCGCCAAAACTTCCACCGCGAACAGACATACTCCGGCCAACAGCACCGGCCAAACGCAGGACATTTTCTTTGGTGCCACGACGGGATGATAACTTCGCGGCCTGCCACCTGCAAGCAACGGAAGACGCCCAAAGCAGGTGATAAAATGAAAATGCATGGCGGTCATTTATTTTTCGGCTTAAAATCAAGACAGGCAAAATTTATATTGCCTTCAGTGAGGACGTGAAGGGTTAACACACTCACGCCTTTGGACAATTCCACTTCGGCCATGTTGGTCATGAGATTCCAGTGATGCCATTGACGCCACGGGACAGTTTCCTTGTCATTTTTGGTTGAAATGATGTCAATGGAAGAAACCAAAGGCTTGCCGTTCAATTCCAGGGAAATTTTTCCGCCGCGGTTGGAGGTGTATAAAAGGTCAATGGTATAAACTCCGGCGCGTTTGACGGCGACCGTCATGTTGAACCATTCGCCGGGCTGCGTCCAGCCAACGTAGGGTTGATTTTCGGGTGGCTGAATCAGCTCGAACGGATTGTCGTCAATCGGCGTCTGGTGGTGAAATTTCGTGTAGGAGATGTCAACGCTTTCATTCATCCGAAACTGCTTAAGATATGTCCCGTCCGGTTTGTTAAAAGTTCCGCTGCCACTGTTGATGGCATCCGAATCGTGATAGGCGACGCCTTCTCCGCCTAAATCATGGTAGGCGCATTGCACGCGGCCGGGAATTTTCTGCGGACCACCATGAAAGACACTGTCGTGAAATGGAGTTCCCTTGTATCCGTTGATTTGCGGCGGCCCGCCGGGCGACGCGCATCCGCTTAAATACAAACCGCAGGCGAGAATCAGGCAGGCTGGCAGAAAGAATGGAAGTTTTGTTTTCATGTCAAAAACCATTTTACATCACCGGTTTTTGTTTTGCTTTTCGTCGTAGAACTTTTTTTGCACGGCAAAGGCTTTTTTCTTTTCACCGTCGTGGCCGATGACACCCTTGAGATTCCAGCCGTCCAGGATGCCCGGCAGCGGTCGTCGGGGCGAACGAAAGTCGCACAAAATCCACGGCGTGAAGCCGGTGAAGCCGGGAATTTTCTCCAGCATCGGCAGCGTGCGCTTGAAAACGTCCTCCTGATACTCTTCGCTGCGAATTCCAGTCCCCCGGCACGTTCCATGTCTGGCTGGTGTCGAAGTTGTATTCAATGAGTTCCGTCTTGTCTTTCGGCTGCCGGTCCAGAAAAACACCACCGCTGGGCTTGGCCGCCTCATCGCAAGGCTGGCGGCGATAATCAAAACAGCCCATGTCATAAGGATCAAAGATGACATGCCATTGACCGTTCAAGTTCGCCGTATGCCGGGCAAAAACATCGCCGATGACCACTTCACTGCGTCCACTGGCGGCAGCGGCCATGGCGGCGAAAAAAAACGGGAGAAATCTTTTCATGCGATTTTAATTTTGAACCCAACCAAGCTAACGAATCCTCAAATCAGGATAACGGGTCGCTTAATCCTCATTCTGCCGGATCGGCCACAGGAGGCATATCGGCAGTTTTGCCGGCTATCAATTTTGTTTCAATTTCGTTTTCATTCTGCAAATTTGAAAACAATCCATCTCCTTCTGGCACAAATTATCTGTTCGTTGATGTTTGTCGGCATCGCGTCGGAGCAAGCCGCAATACCACCAATATGAATAAAGAACGCAACTCCAACGGAATGAGCCGCCGCCAGTTCTTGCAGACCAGCGCGGAATTTACCGCCTCTGCAATGTTCCTGAGCCTCGGTAGCGCGCGGTCATTTGCCGCGCCAAATGCCAGCATCCAGAAAAATTTGATCCCGCTCGTGACACTCAATAACGGCCTGCAAATGCCACGCCTTGGATTGGGCACCATGACACTCAAAGGCGACGTCGGCGTAAGGTGCGTGGCAGATGCCATCACTCTGGGCTATCGTCTCATTGACACCGCCATGATCTACAACACTGAAAGGGAAGTAGGCGAAGGAATCAGACAAAGTGGAATCAAACGTGAAGAAATCTTTATCACCTCAAAACTGTGGAAAGCCGACATGGGGTATGAACAGGCAAAGAAGGGATTTCAAACGTCCATCGCTAAGCTGGGCACGGATTATTTAGACCTCTACTTGATTCACCGGCCTTCCGGCGGCGATTGGAAGGGTTCCTGGAAGGCCATGGAGGAGCTCTATCATGCGGGGAAAATCAAAGCCATCGGCATGAGCAATGCCGATTTCGCCCAACTGGACGACTTGATGGCGAACAGCGGCGTGAAACCAGCGATCCATCAAATTGAAACCCATGCGTTTTTCCAGGAAGGCAAATCACTGGAATACTTGAAGCAACATGGCATACAGATGGAAGCCTGGGCACCGTTTGCGGAAGGCCGTCATGGGCTTTTCATCAATGCCACGCTGGCAACCATCGGAAAGAAATACAACAAGACCGTTGCGCAGGTGTGCCTGAGATGGCATTACCAAAGAGGGATTATTGCCATCCCCAGGTCTTCCCAGAAAGCGCATATCGCGGAAAACTTGAATATCTTTGATTTTGGCCTTGAAGATTCCGACATGGCCTCTATTTCCACGTTAGATTTAAATATCACTCAATTTCCTGAGTGGAGTTAAAGTTCAATATCTCCGTTCAAGTTCGTCGCCTGCCGCGCAAAAACATCGGCGATGACCATTTCGCTGCGCACCCGGTTGGCGGCTACGAACACCACGGCGGGAAAAACCAGGAGAAATCTTTTCGTGTAATTTCAAACCTGGCCAAGTGAACGAATCCGTAAAATCAGAATACCGGGTCGCGTAATTCTTAACCTGCCCGATCGGCCGACGCAGGCATATCGGCAGTTCTGCCGACTATTCATTTTGTCTCGATTTCGTTTTCATCCTCGCACCTTGAAAATATTCCATCTTCTTCTGTCGCAAATTTTCTGTTCGCTGATGTTGGCTGACATCGTGTCGGCGCAACCGCTGCCGAAAATTGAACTCAAACAGGTTTTTCCAAATTTGAAAATTGACCGGCTGGTTTGGTTGAGCGAAGCCCCGGACGGTTCAGGACGGTTTTTTGCCGTCGGTCAGGCCGGAAAAATCCTCGTTTTCAAAAAAGATTCGGACGGCGGCAACGCTAAGGAATTTTTGAACATCGAAGACCGTAATCCTTATTTTCAAAACGAAGACGGTCTGATGAGCATCGCGTTTCATCCGGGATTCAAGACCAACGGCCTGTTTTACATATACTACAATCAAAAAAATCGAGCGGATCAAAATTCCAAGCCGCAAAATTATCCCTTCCGCAGTGTCATCAGCGAGCTCCGGGTATTAACCAACGACCCGGATAAAGCGGACATGAGTTCCGAGCGCGTCGTGCTTGAAGTACAACAGCCGTTCTGGAATCACAAGGGCGGCGAACTGTGTTTTGGCATCGACGGTTATCTTTATCTCGGTTTGGGCGATGGTGGTCTCGGCGGCGATCCGTTCGGCAGTGGCCAAAGCACTTCTACCCTGCTTGCCAAAATACTTCGCATTGACGTGAATACGCGCGCGACCGTTGGACGCGGCGCGCAGCAGCACCAATTGCAATACGGCTTCCCGCCCGACAATCCGTATATGAATGAGCCGGACAACGAAAGCGGCGCGCGCAAGGAAATTTTTGCTTACGGTTTGCGCAACGTGTGGCGATACAGTTTCGACCGCAAGACCGGCGATTTATGGGCGGGCGACGTCGGCCAGATTTTGTGGGAGGAAGTTGATTTAATCGTCAAGGGCGGCAATTATGGCTGGAGCGTCCGCGAAGGCGCGCACCATTACAAGCCCGGCCCCGTCGGTGCCCAATACATAGAACCTGTCATGGAATATCCGCACAAGGCAAGCATGCTGCCGCAATCGTTATTCCCCAACCACGGCGCCGGATCGTGCGTGACCGGCGGTTACGTTTATCGCGGGACAAAATTCCCCGCCCTCGACGGCATCTACATCTACGCTGATTACATTGCCGGCACAGTCTGGGGATTCCGCTACGACGCCGACGCGCACAAAGTCACCGAAGATGACGTATTGCTCAAGCAAAAGAAAAACATCTCCAGCTTTGCCGAAGACTCGGACGGCGAACTTTACGCCCTCATCCTCGACGGCCAGATTTATTCCATCGCCGTGCCATGACGCAAACTCTAATCTAGATCTTTTGAACCACCTTTCTTCCTCCAGGCAAATGAAAAAATTCCGATTCCCGCTCTGGTTGTTCACACTGACAATGTTGATTCCTCATCTCGCCGTGGCTCAGACCCAGCCTGTGGCCGTCACCGTGACTGATGCCGGCGGCGCTGACCTTCCACCTCGTTTTTTAGGCTTGAGCTACGAGTCATCAATGCTTCTGCCCGACAAGGATGGACACTACTATTTCGATGCCGGCGACAAGGCGCTGTTGAACACTTTCAAGACCCTTGGCATCAAGAGTCTTCGCGTCGGCGCCAATGCGGTGGACGATCCGCGCATCCCGGTTCCGCAGAAAAAGGATATTGATGCGCTTTTTAATTTCGCCAGGGCTGCCGGCGTGAAAGTGATTTATTCATTCCGTTTGAAAAATGGCGACTCGGCCAATTCGGCGCGCCTCGCCAGTTATATCGTGGCCAACGATGCGGATGTGCTGGAGTGTTTTTCCATCGGCAATGAGCCGCATTTGTATCCCGCCAAAACCAATGAGCCAGATCTGGATCATTCCGCGAATACCAACGTGCCGAATGTGCGTCGTCCCGCCGATCCCCATCAAACTTATGCATCCTTTTATGCGCAATGGAAGCCGCAGTATGACGCCATTTTGAAGGCGGTTCCCAACGCGATGATTGACGGGCCGAGCGCCGACGGAAACTTTGCCGTGCATCTGGCGAAAGACGTGTCTGCCGACGGGCACCTTGCAATGGCCAGCGATCATTATTATTTTCTGGGTTCAGGTCGGGCGGCTGAAACGGATCCGCCCGCGGCCCGTGACCGCTTTCTTTCCAACAAGCTCCACGGCTCTTATGAAAATGCCTATGCCAAGGTCGGCGCGGTGCTGGCCGTCCAAGGGGTGCCTTACCGGATTGATGAGTTGAACAGTTGCTACAATGGCGGCGCCAAGGATTCGAGCGACACCTACGCGGCCACCTTGTGGGCGCTGGATTGCATCAATTGGTGGGCGGCGCATCACATCCTGGGCATGAACTTTCACACGGGCGAATCGGTGGGTCGCGATGGAAAGTTTGGCCCTCCGAACTACGCCGCCTTTCTGCAGCAGGCGAATGGTGCGGGATTTTCCATGCGGCCCCAAGCCTATGCCTATCTGGCTTTCAGCCAGGGCGCGCATGGACGACCACTGGACGTAAAGTTACAGGCGACAAATAATTTCAATTTCAACGCCTACGCCTATCAGGATGGGGACGGCTCCATTTATGTGACCCTGATCAACAAAAGTTATGGTGACAAAGCGCAACCGGCGTCGGTTTCCCTCCAATTGCCCAATGCCACGGCTGCGGGAACATGGCAGCGGATGGATCTGGTGCAGAATGATCAGGACGTCGCCGCCAAGACGGATGTCATGCTGGGCGGCGCTTCCATCAACGCGCAGGGAATCTGGGCGGGCCAATGGACTGCGGTTGACGGCGGCAATTCCGGCGACCCAACGGTCCAGGTTGCACCTGCCTCCGCGACGATCCTGCACTTTTCTCCTACGAAATGATCTGTCATCCTCACCTGGACGAAGGCAAAAAAGTGAATAACCCATTCTAACAAATGCGCTTGAAACCATTAAGCCTGTCGCGTCCGCCGTGGTCAATCCCTCTTGATGAGGATTGAAAAAACAAAACGATTTTCACGCATTCTTTAATCATCCATGCAAAAACCATTTCTGCCAGGCAATCATCATAACCAATCACACCGCCGATCCAAATCCTGATCGCCACTGGGACGGCCAATATACCAGCCTCTGGATCACTGATGGCGGCGGCGGCACATTCTTGGATATTTGGACGCCCTCGACATTAGCACACGGGGGAATGCTTGTATCCGACAGGGGAACGCCCGGCCGCGCTTGCCAGATTTCAAGCGAGCATCATGTTCACAATGGAATTGAAGTGCGAAATGCCGCGCACTGGGGTTTTTACGCGCTGCAGACTGGGGAAGAGTGGGGCGAAGGCGGCTTATGCCTGCCGATTGAAATTGATTCATCCCACGACATCACCTTCGTCAATTTCCACAGCTATCGTGTCAGTCATTCGTTTCAACCGTTTCCGTGGGCGGTGAAAATTTCCAACTCGCGCGACATCCATTTCCGGAATTTTCATTGCGACAGCAACAGCAAGGTCAGTTTTGATACTTGCATTTACGACCAAACCCATGATGTTGAACTCCACGAGCACGAATTCGCCTCGCCCAACCATCCAGTTGACGCACAGAAGGCGCTCTGCAAACAGCCAATCGCGCTCTATTTTCACGAAGGCGTCATGTAGCTGACCATTTTGGGCTGCATCGCACGGCTGGCGATTGAGGTTTGGGAATGAGGTGTCCCCAATTAAAGAAACATCGGACGTTGGCAACCTTAATTCATGAAATTATTTTGTGGTCGATAAATCCAACCGCCCCGCTTCCGCGTCCAGCCAGTCTGTCATTCCCTTGCGCTGGCTTTCCGTCAGCCGGGCATCAGCATGTATTTTAGTATATTTCTTCAGCGGCATTTCTCCGGAGCTGATTTCGGCGCGCATGTTCTCCAGCCGTTTTACGGCTCGTTCCGGATCATTCGCCAGTCAGACAGATTCAAGTGTTCGCGGCCTTCCTTTACGTCACTGGCGATCAGCCATGACATCGGCGCGACGCGCGAATACCAAGGCCAGCGCGTTTCGCTGGAATGGCAATCGTAACACGCCGCGTGCAACATCGCCGCAACGTGCGGCGGCGGCGCGTTTCTGGCCATCAAATCGCCCACGACCGCCGGGTTTGTGCGCGGCGGATTCGTGAGTTGCAACAAGGCGAAACCCGTGACAAGCGCGACGAAAAGCCATGCCAATTTTCTTTTCAATGGAGTGAGGGGCAAGGTCATTTCAAAGACTGGACATACACAACCAGTGCAGCAATCTCCGCCGGCTGAAGTTTTCCGGCGAATGCCGTCATTTCGCCCGCTTTACCCTTGCGGATTCGGTTGGCAATCCAGTCGTCGGCCAAACCAAGATCGTGCAAATCCGGTCCATCGTCACCATGGGCGGTGGCACCATGACAATGAGCGCAATTTTTAAGAAAAAGAGTGCGACCATTTATGGTGCTGGTTGCCGGGTGGGATGCGTCTGCGCCGTGGACGTCCGTGTTGGTGGTTTGTTGAGACCAAGAAGTCAACACGAACGCCACGAGCGCGATAGCGGTTAAAAACTTTGCAGTCATGGTGGCGGATCAGCTCAACGTCGAATCCACCACGGCCAGCGAACTTTTGCCTTCGACGTAATTCACATCCGTGATGCCGAGGAAATCGTTCAGTTTGCCGGCCTCCACTTTCATCGGGCCGGGTTTCGGCGCTTTGCCGGGTTCGGGTTGCGGGAACGCCGTGGACATCGCCGTGTGGAATGTCATGCGGCCTTCCACTTTTTTTACCACTTGATGAATATGGCCGTTCAGGACGGTGACCGAGCCAAAGCGTTTCAGATAGGTCAACGCCTGCGCACCATCATCCGTGCCCCAACCCCATTCGGGATAAACCATCCAGAGCGGAATGTGCGCGAAGATGACGATGGGCGTCTCGCTGGAACGATCTTTCAAATCGGCTTGCAGCCACGCCAACTGGTCCTGACCAAGCGCGCCAAGTCCATTTTGCTGGATGTCCACCACGTTCACGAGGCCGATGAAGTGAACGCCGCTATGGTCGAAGCTATACCAGCCCGCGCCCTTGGTGTTTTTTCCAAAGCGGTCGAGATAGGCCTTGCCGTTATCGCCGGTGACATCATGTTCGCCGGGCACATAAAGAACCTGCTTGGTTTTGATGGTCTTCATCAACTGGTCAACGGTGTCGAATTCATCCGCGCTGGCCAGATGGGTGAGGTCGCCCGTGTGCAGGACAAAATCGGGCGCCACCGGCATCGCGTTGATGCGCGCAATCGCCTGCTTGAGCGTGCCGACCACGTCTTTATTGATGGCTTCCTTGTTGAAGCCGACGTGCGAATCGCTGATCTGGACAAAACTGAAACTGCCCTTTGACATCATGCTGTCCGCGTCTGCCGCGCCAGCCTTCCGGGGCAAAAGCATTGAACCAAGTGTGCCGCCGGCGACGGTCCACAGCATTCCCGTTCCGGCCCAGGCCATGCACGTCAAAAAACCACGGCGGTCAACGCCGTCATTTTCGGTTTTCTGGTCAGGGTTGACGGCATCCGCCGCCAAACGAACTTCTAGTTTGGTATTTTGTTTTTTGTTGTCGTTTTGCATAAATTTTTAACTTGTTCAATCCTCCAGACCGCACGCGCACGGGGTTTATTCCCGGCAAATTAAAAATAATTTTTGGGACGAATTCCCCGGAAATCCACGTCGCGCATTGGATGCGCTTTTTCATTTTACAACCATCCAGACCGCGCGCATCCGGCAATTATTCCCGGAGAATAAAAAAGCTTTCGGGAATAAAATCCAATCAAGAATGGCCTGTTATGCTAACTATCAGTGCAATTTTCAAACATCCAGTTTCACCGGACCCTTTGCATGTCCCACGCAAGTCAGCACATATCCCTGCACTTTTAAATCATGCGGAAGTCCCTGTTCCGCATCCATGGACACGGCTCCGGCCAAAAGTTTGACCTTGCACGTTCCGCATTGTCCCTGCCGGCAACCCGATGGAATGTTGACACCACACTGTTCGGCGGCCTGCAACAAGGTCTGCCCTTGACGGGCTGAATGAGTTTTTTTGGAACAAACGAATTCAATGGTTGAGGCTGGTTCCGTAATTGCCGGGTCTTGGGAACTGCCGGACGGCGGCGGACTGCCAAAGCTCTCTTGGATAATTGTTTCAGGTGCCACGCCCAGACTGGAAAGAATTTGGCAGGCGGCATCCATAAATGGGCCGGGGCCACAAATAAAAAAATAATTCGAAGCGGGTTCTTTTATTTTACTTTCGACGAATTCGCGGTTGAGTCGTCCTTTTGGCCCGGACCATTCGGCAGTAGGTTGCGAGAGCAGGATGTGATATTGGAAATTATTCAGTCTGGTGCGCAATCCTTCCAATTCGCTGCGGAAGATGATGTCGTCGTTCGTCCGCACGGAATACAACAGCGTGGCGCTTGTGGGCAGGCAGTAATCGTCAATATGACGCAGCATCGCCATCATCGGAGTGATTCCGCTGCCGCCGGCAATCAAAACAACCCGTTTGTGTTTCGCTTCATCAAGGCAAAATTGTCCATATGGACCGCTGGCTTCCACGGTCATCCCGACTTCCGCACGATCATTTAGATATATTGATGCACAGCCATTTCCGATGCGTTTGGGAGTAATTTCAACATAGCCCGTTGCGGCGGGTGATGAGCAGATGGAATAAGATCGAATCACTTTTTTCCCGTCGAACAAGAATGAGAAGGTGAGGAATTGTCCCGGTTTGGCCGCAAGATGACGGTTCTCCGCCAGCGTGAACCGCAATGTTTTGGCATCTGGCGTTTGCCGGGTGATTCGCACCAACTTTAGTATAACCGTGCCATGAGTTGAAGAAGGAGCAGACTGGACAGTTCCCGCCGCTTCTTGGGAAATTTTAGTGGAAGCACCATTGGGTGAAGAAACCGGAATTTTGCCCGGTCGTCGAACGATCAGCACCGTGACTCCCAAACAACTGGCAAAAATAAAAATGGCCGTCTTGAAATTGGCGCGACCATGTTCGGCCATAGGCTGAATGGTTGTGTCAGTTTCGGGCTTGACCAGGCTTATCCCGTTGGATGCTGCCATGCTGGCCTGCGCTTGTCTTTGACTCACTGCTTCCGGCGTTTGGGTCTTCGATAGAAAATCAACGATCTGTTGATCCTCTCCCGGATGAAAAATTCCCGGGTTTCCATCGGTTTGGGCTTCATTCACCATCTTGTTGACGGTCGCCCGCCATTCGGCTGGTGTTTTCGCAGTTTTATAGACTCGATCCAGAGTGTGGCAGGCGGCGCAGCGCTGATTCACCAACGCTCTGCCAACCGCCAAGTCGGCTTGCGGACTGGACTGTTCCGGCGATTTTAAAGAGGCCAGAAATAAAACGATTGTTTTGACATCTTCTGCCGAGATTCCTGACGCGGGCAATTGCCGCATGCGGTTCACGGTCGAGAGCCAGCCACGGGCATCCTTGCGGGCCGAGACCACGCGCTCCAGATTGTGACACTTGGAACAACGTTCCTGCATCGTGGCGGCGGCCTGCGTGAGATCCATGGTGGCATTCGTCAGGTTGATTTCCTCAAGCGAGACATTGTGGATATTGCTATTGCGAATGAAATAAGGCCCGGCGGCCATGGCCACCAACACGAACGACAGCACGAATATCAACAATCCCACCGGCATCAGGAGGATGTAGTAACTCTTGTAATAGCGCGCGATGAGGACTTTTATAAATAACAGCGGCGTCAGCAGCATCGCCACGGTCATGTGAATCATCGTTCCCGACGAAACCGTGCCGGAACTATCCTTCAGTCTGCTGATCATGAAATAGCTCATGGTGCAGAACATTAAGATGAAGATGTAACCTCCAATCCGATGCGCCGCGATCAAGCGGGCACTGGCCCGGGCATTTTTCACCCGCGCCGAAGCCTGCAAAATGAGCCAGACATTTACGGCGCCGATGATGACGAACAGGCTGCCCAAGAACAGGCTGGCTGAACTTTTAAGCATAAGCTATCGGGGTTTGTTCCCAACATTTTACCTCCTTGCAAAACGACCGGCGAAAATGTCGCGAATAAATTTAACGCCTCATTTAGCCGGGCCGGTTACAAACGAAAACCCGTGTCGCTGCCGCCGTTTAACCGGCGATTTAAAAACAATCTCGTGAGCAGATAGTGAAACCCACTCCTTTGCGGCCGTGTAATCACCATCACTTCCTCCGACCAGTTCACGTTTCCCGTCGGTTCCTTGGACTGGCAAGGCATTCCCGAAGTGATTGATGATTCTCCACGGGTTGACAATGTTGGTGCAAAGGTGATGAATTTTCATGCGCCAAAGATGAGTGATCAACTCACTGCGATGAGAGAAACCCGTTCGTTGCGCTCATTGCGGGCAATGCCTGTGCCCTTTGGATCGAGCACCGGCTGGCCGTCCACCAGAAAAAGATATTGATGATGACCGTGGGTGAGTTGCACCTCAATGAACCACCAGCCATCTTCACGGCGTCGCATGGGATGAGTATTCGGATTCCACCAATTGAAATCGCCTATCATGTAAACAGATTGTGCCGACGGGGCCGAACAATGGAAATTGACCGGCTTGGTCATTCTTTTTGCCGAATACGGATTGGTTACGTTCTTGTCAGATATAGTGTTCATTAGTGGGAAGTGGCCAATGTGGATGTTGATTGTAGGTGACTTGCCGTAACAGTTCGCCCCTGTTTCAGAATCTGGGTCTCTGATTTGCTCCCTGCGACGCCAACCGAAGATTGGGGCAACGAGTGTCGCCGGGCACAAATCCGTATGAATTGCTCCAAAACTTCACGTTCGGCTTGGAGCCAATCGTTTAAGGCGGTGCCGTGACGACGTCCTCCCGCACACCAAAGCTCGCGCGCACGCCGCTCGATTTGTTCTTGAACTCTGAGGTGTTCTTCCGAAGTGAACACCACGATTCGTTTTTGGTCCGACTTGCTAATTGAGCGGTTTTTCATGGGGCATTACATGAGGTGGTTGGAGATGTGAACACGCCAGGCGCCAAGAGTCGGCATCTAAATGAAAAAACCTTGGCGTGGTGGGTTCTGGACTTGTCCGAAAGAATGGTTTGATACAAACGAAGCCATCCAAGGCACATCATCAGCCCGCGAGCTGGATGAAAGTCAAGATGGTGTGTGCTCGAGCAGAAGCTGCCGGAGTTGGCCTGGCCAGAGCAGGTTGGGAACCTGTTTGATTTTGGATGAGCACTTATATTCATAATAGTGGATCCAGATTCATACTTTTAGTTTATTGACCGCGTTCTCACGAAGCCCTGAGGGTTTTCAGGACTGCGCTTACATTTATAACTACCGGATATGTCAGTTGAATAATCACGCAGATTTTTGAATTCTCCACGCGGTGAAATTGAGCCTTGTTTTGTTATCTCCCAAAACCGGTGCCAATTGACTTTTTTCCGGCAGGTTTAACGCCCATGTGGAAACCTGTTTCATCCTGATAGCCAATTGGAATTTTCACTCTTGTCGCCTTCCGCAATTTTACGATGATTCCACTCACGCCAGGTTGCGCGGCGGAATCGTTCACTTGTATAAAAATGGCGTGAGGCATAAATTTTCAAGTTGGCCGTTTGTGATTGTGAGTCTTGAAAAACCGGCTGAAGGCCAGATACGCGTGCCAGAAACACCATCCCAAAATCCAACAGGCAAACGTAAAGATCGTCAAAGCATAAAGAATAAGAGCAATCATAAGTTTTATCCTTTCGCGCACGCCGGACACCAAACGGGAGCGAGTGGCGCAATTCATCCACCACAAAAGCGGCCGTGACTCAACCTGTGAGGGCAGCGGAAACACGCCTCCCGTTGGCCGGTAGCAGGTTGAACCACGGAATATTCACGACGAGCGAACCGGGCGTCCGCAGGCCGGGCGGTCTCGTGCGCGGTCACATTGCCTTCGACCGATTTCAGCGTCTGGTGAATGTGGCCGTTAAACACGGTGCGTTCAGTATCAACTGATAGATGGCGAACGTCCGTGATTCTGTTTGGTTTGTTTTTCATAAACTTTGAGTTGGCTTGCTGTCCTGAGTGTGTGCGGCCGGGATTTATTTTCGGAAATAAGCAGGTTAATTCGGGAGTGAATTTCTCCGAAGTCCAGCTCGCGCATTGGATGTTCTTTTTCATGTGACAAACATCCAGACCCTGTGTGCATGGCAATTATTCCCGGAAAAATTAAAATGCTTCCGGGAATAAAATTCGGTGAAGAATGGTCTTGCTAAATGACGGCATGGACAAAAAACAGAACGATTTATCTTCTCCGTTGCCAAACAAGAAGAATCTCGCGTGTGAACAGCCGGGGATGCTCCGCTTATCAAAAGCGGAACGAAATTGGATTTCATTCATCTCAATTCAATTGAAACGACGGCATGAGCAAAAAAAACGATTCATGTTCGTCGAGAAACAACGCAACACAAAAAAACAGGTGAAATATGGAAAATAAAAATAACATCATGTCCGAAGGCACAATTGGTCGGCGGTCCTTTATTAAACGGTTGGGGATGGCGAGCGCAACAGCGGCATTGCCCGTTGGTGCCTTGTTGAGCAGTCAAACGAGCGCTCGCCCGGACTTTATCCACCCCCGTCTCTTCAATGGCAGGTTAAGCGCGGGTGACGCGGCACTTCTGCGGTTTCTGGCGGTGGCGGAAATTCTGGAGGCCGATCTTTGGCAGCAATACAATGAACTGGCCTTGGGCAACGAGTCCTATCAACTGGCCTTGAATATTCTGGATGGTGACGAGGCGACGTATGTCAATCTGAACACTCGTGATGAGATCAGCCACGCGGCTTTCATCAATGGTTATCTACAGTCCAAGGGCCATGCAGCGGTGAGCCTTGAACCGTTTCGCACGTTGCCCAGCAGTCAGGCGACTGGATCGGACAAGACCGCCAAACGGTTGACCAACTTGATGAATCTGACCGTGGACACAAGCTGGTATACCCGTTACCGGAGTGCGCTGAATCCTGATTTTGGCGCCCAGTTCCCGCAGTTGGTCAACCTGGTGAACGTGCCCGGCATTCCGAACAGTGATCTGCCGTCGCCGTTTGATTCCAACGGGAATTTGGACCCCAACGGGTTTGAAATCCAATTCATCGGGAATGTTGCGGGCTTTCACTTCGCAACCGTCGAGGAAGGGGGTTCCAGCCTGTATCAATCAATGCTGCCCAAGGCGAACAGCCCGGAGGTGCTCCAAATTATCGGTGCCATTGGCGGAACCGAAATTCAGCATTTCCAAACCTGGCAGGACAAGGCCGGCAATGCGCTCGAAGTGACGGATCTAAACGGCAATGTGTTGTTTCCGCAATTGCCGCTGGCCTCGGCTCTGCCCAATCCGCCCGACGGCACGGATAACGCCGATCCAAACGATACTAATCAAATCTTCCCGGCGCCGTGCGAATTCATCGCCAAAAATCTGCCGCCATGCTCGGTGATCCGGCCAATCTCCGCGAAGCTGGCTGGCGCGGTGGCGACCATCGCATTTTTCACCGACATGGGTCTGTTCATTGGACAAGATAAAGCATTCTTTAACTTTGTAATGGCGCTCGCGGAAGAAGCCGATGCGGCCAGGCGCGACCTGTAAGAAGCTGCACGATCGAAACGAGGGTTAACCGACCGGTGCGCCCGCGCAAGGGCGCACCGGGAGAACTCATTTTTTGAAATTAAAAAATTGAAAATAGTTGGAAGGAATATTTTATGAATACCATGTTCGCAGCTTTTCTCGGTGGTATGGAGTGGATCATAGTTTTGCTGGCCGTGTTGTTGCTGTTTGGCGCCAAGAAAATTCCCGAGCTGGCCAGAGGTCTCGGCCAGGGCATCAAGGAATTCAAAAAGGCGACGAAGGAGGTGACGGACGAAATTCAGAACGCGTCGGCGCAAGCGGGAAAGTCGCCTGCTGTCACTGCGTCTCAACCTGCCTTGATCGTTTCGCAAAATCTTAATCCGCCCAAGGCCTGACGCCGGGGTCCTGCGCGCATGACCGGCCACTCTGGTTTGATCTGTCGATTTGTGCAACGATGCGCCATGACACCTCCAAAGCCCGTGAAAACTCGTTTACTACTCGCCTCCTGGCCTTCACCGGCGGCCTCAGAGTCAGCCTGAAAATTCATGAAGGATGAGGAATCAAGCCAATCGGCGGAGTTGAATGCGGATCATGGCGATATGGATCCAAGCTTCGGCGCTGGTCTCGGTGGTTTCGTAATCGCGCACCAGTCGCCGCTGGCGCATCAACCAGCCGAAGGCGCGTTCCACTACCCAACGGCGTGGCAACACGGTGAAACCAGCGTATCGTGGGAGCGTTTGACGACCTCGACCGCCAATTTGGGGTGGAATCTCTTGACCCATTGGGCGAACCTTTCGCCAGTGTAACCGCCATCCACCCACAGGATACGGAGCCAGGTGAACCAGCCCAACACCCGGCCCAAAACCATTTGTGCCCCGTCGCGTTCGGTGGTGCTGGCCGGGATCACGGCCACGCCGGGCACCAACCCCAAGGTATCCACCAACAGCTGCCGCTTGCGGCCTTTGATCCGCTTGCCGGCATCATGGCCAGCCCCGCCACCGTGACCAGCGGACTTGACGCTCTGGCTGTCGAGAATGGCAGCGGTGGGCTGATAGCGCTTACCGTGAGTTTTCCGAACGAGCGTGCGCAGGGCGTCATTGAGCGCAGCCCACTGGTGGTTGCAGGTCCATTGCCGGAAGACATGGTAAACCGTTTTCCAAGCGGGAAAGTCGAGGGGCAGATAACGCCACGGGCAGCCACACTTGACGAGATACAAGACGGCATCCAAGATGCGCCGCCGATCAATGGGCGGGCGTCTGCGTTTGGCGGGTTTGGAGAGCATCGGTTTGAGGCAAGCCCATTGGGCATCCGTAAGACGGGTCTCATATATGGCGTTTTTCACGCCCCCAACTGAAGCTGCGCTTAAAATTAGCCGCCTGAGCCCAAGTCGAATGTCAACTCCTCCTGCACTATTCTTGCTCTCGCAATCAAACAAACCATTCGAATCTCAACGCCAACCCAAAAATCTGATTATTCAGACTGGCTCTCAGGTAATTGGACTTTTTCACTCGGGCAACCAAGGGGCAAAAATTCCGGGAATTTTTTCTTCAATTTCGCGGTCTGGACTTGTGCGAGAGGACACAGGCAACGACGTGCATTCGTTACGAGTTTGTTACTCGTCCACTTCTGCCCCTCCCGCTTTAACGACAAAATCGGAGAATAGCTATGTGTAAAAACATCCTGGTTACATTGACTCTGCTGTGCGCTGCTTTCTGCGCGCAGTCGCCAAACTGTTTCGCCGCCCAGCCGCCGGCGGATGATAAGCACCACTCGACGAACGGCCCGGCCGCCTCCACCCCCAACCCAGTGTTGCAGTGGAACAGAATACTTCTGGCGATTATTCGCACGCCGGGCGCGCAGCCGGCGACGATCCATCCCACCCGCAGCTTTGCGCTCATGCATGCCGCGATTTATGATTCTGTTAACGCCATCGCCCGGACCCATGAACCTTACCTGGTTCGTCTGGCCGGCGTTCCGCGCCACGCTTCCGAGGAGGCCGCCAGCGCTGCGGCGGCGCACGAGGTGCTTGCTGCCTTATATCCAGCATTCCATGCCGCACTTGGTGACGAACTACAGCAATCCCTGGCACAAATTCCGGATGGGAAGGACAAGGTCGAAGGTATCCTCATAGGTCAGACCGTAGCGGATCGCATCCTGGCTCTGCGGAGCAATGACGGAGCCAATGCCCAGCCGGTTCCGTATGTCTTCGGAAGCGCGCCCGGCGATTACCAGTCCACACCGCCGAATTTTCCGCCGCAACCGCAGTTCACGCATTGGTCTCAGGTCGTGCCGTTTGCCCTGGACAGCGCGAATCAGTTTCGTCCCGGTCCGCCCCCGGCATTGATCAGCGGTACCTATAGTGAGGCCCTCAACGAAATCAAATCTCTGGGAATCACCAATAGCACCACCGCAACGGCGGACGAGGCATTGACCGGCATATTTTGGAATGGGGCCATCCAGAACTATTGGAATGAAATCGCGCAGACGGCGGCCTTGGGTCATAATCTGAATATTGAGCAGAGCGCGCGGTTGTTTGCGCTGCTAAATCTGTCGCTTGCCGATGGTGTGATTGCTTTCTACGACGCCAAATACACTTACAATTTCTGGCGACCAGTGACCGCCATCCGGGCTGCCGATATTGATAACAACCCTGATACCATGGCGGATCCAAATTGGCTCCCGGAAGCCGGTAAGACGGCCCCTGACCCGTCCTATCCCGGGGCTCATGCCGTCCTAAGCGCCGCCGGAGCGGAGATATTGATTTCCTTTTTCGAGCAGGACGATTTTGAGTTCAGCGTCACCTCGGAAGTTTTGCCCGGAGTCAAACGTTCGTTCACCAGCCTTTCAGCCGCCGCAGAGGAAGCGACGTTAAGCCGTATCTTTGCTGGACAACATTTCCGTTTCGACCTTGCTGCGGGACAACGGCTGGGCCGGCAAGTAGCTGATTTTGTTACCGACAACGTCATGACTCCTCGTCATGGGAAGGACCAATCCGACCATGACAAATGAGCTTGCCATGTTTTCTTGGCCAGTTTGAAAGGATAGCTTCGGCTTCCGCGGTTCGTTGGCATTGACTACTTATCCGCGCAAACGTGTTTGCGCGGATATGTTAAATTGCCGCGAAGCCACGCGCCTGATATCTCAATCCATGGATGCCAAGCTCCCATGGCACCGTCGCTGGGCGTTGAAGGGGCACCTGCTCTATTGCATCTGGTGCCGGCGTTATGACACGCAAGTGCAGCTCCTGCGCAAAGCGGCCAGGGAGCTCCCGCCGGAGGATCTTGAGACGCAGCCACAAAAGCTTTCGCGCGAAGAAAAGGATCAACTGCGCGCACGCCTGCAAGCGGGCCTAAAAACCCCGCCTCCCTCTGAATAATTCTTTTGTAAGGATTTCGTTTTTTGCCCGACTCCATGACATGCGACGGTCTGGCTCCAATCGCGAGTGGGCCCGGCTGCCAGCATTGAACACCGGAATATCTTGCGCTTGTGCGTGAGGCAATAGTCCGGGGAAACATGCAAAGAAAAAGTCAAAGTAGTAAAATCAATTATGAATCAATCAATATTCACAAAAACGTTCAGCGGGCTGGGACTCGGCCTGGCTTTGTTGGGAGCAACGGCCAAAGCTGATGATCACAGCGTTGTTTACACCATGGACAACGCGGCCGGCGCCAATCACGTGCTGGTTTTTCAACAGGATGAACACGGCGCCCTTCACGGCGCCGGAAGCGTCGCAACCGGCGGTGGCGGCACGGGAGGAGGCCTGTCAGACCAGGGCTCGGTCATTTTGAGCCACGACGGCCAATGGCTCTTCGTGTGCAATGCCGGCAGCGATGAAATCTCCGTCTTTTCAACCGCACACAACCGCCTTCAACTCGTGGACAAAGTCAGCTCGGGCGGTCAGATGCCGGTGAGCCTGGCACTGCATCACAACCTGTTATATGTGGTGAATGCCGGCGGCCTCGCTGGCGGTCAAGACAACATCACCGGCTTCTTCTTCGTTGATGGCCGGCTTGTGGCTCTGCCCGGATCAACCCGGGCTTTGAGCGCCGACAACACCGGACCGGCAGAGGTCGCATTTACCCACGATGGAAATACCTTGATCGTGACCGAAAGACTTACAAATCTGATCGACACCTTCACCGTCGGCGATGACGGTCTAACCGCCGTTCACCAGACCTTTGCGTCCGCAGGGGCGGATCCGTTTGGATTCTCGGTCGGCCAGCACGACCGTATTTTCGTTTCCGAGGCCACCGACAGCACCGCCTCCTCCTACTCCGTCTCTGATGACGGCGACCTTAATGTCATCAGTGCGTCAGTACCGACCAAACAACATGCAGCGTGCTGGCTCACGCTTACTCCTGATGAGCACTATGCTTACACCGCCGATGCGGGGAGCGGCACGCTCTCCGGGTTCAGCGTGGCGGCCGACGGCAGCCTGCATTTGCTGGAGCCGGACGGTGTGGCCGCAGTCATTGGCAATGGCAGCCATCCCGTGGACATGGCCCCGAGCAATGATGGCCGTATCCTGTTCTCGCTGGCCAATGGCAACGGCACGCTGAACGCGTTCCGCATTGCTGCCGATGGGTCGCTCAAATCGCTGGGCGCTGCCAGCGGCATCCCGGCCAGCGCTGCTGGCCTGGCCGCCCGTTAAGAGAAGGTGGTAACCTCTAGCCCATCGGCGGAACAGAACCCGCTGATGGGCTATTTTACTTCGATTACGATGCCGGGAAATCAATCGGTTCGGGATCATGCCTTTGACAAACAATGAGGGCAAAATGGGTGGGGCGGGCAGTCCTCTGCCCGCCGAACGCGGGGCTGGGCACACGACGGCGCGCACGTAGTGACGCGCCCTACCCAGATTGCTTGTGAACGACATAATCCCAAATCGGTTTATTGGGTTTTTCATAACTTTGAGTTTGTTTACTGTCCTGACTGTGCGCATTCGATGCTGCGTTTTTATATGAAAAACGCCAGGGCCACGCCGGCATCGCAATTATTCCCGGAAAACAATCAATCTTTTCGGGAATAAAATTCAACGAAGGATTGTCTTGCTAAATGACAGCGTGAACGAAAAATAGCTTTGGTGGAAGAACGTGAACGATTGAAACTGTTTGAACAGACCGTGCTGCCGCACCTGGACGCGGCCTACAATCTCGCGCGCTGGCTGGCTGGCAACGACCACGACGCGCAGGATGTGGCGCAGGAAGCCAGCCTCCGCGCGTTCAAGTTCTTCGGCAGTTTTCGCGGCGAAAACGCCCGCGCATGGCTGCTCACGATCGTCCGCAACACGTTTTACAACTGGCTGCAAAAAAATCGGCCATCAGAAATCGCCGGCGAACTCGATGACGAGGTGCTGGCGGTCGAGGACGTTTCCGTGAACGCGGAAGCGATGAATTTGCGCGTCGCCGACGCGGCTGCCGTTCAACGCGCCATAGCGGAATTGCCGGTTGAATTTAGAGAAATGATAATTTTACGCGAGATGGAAGGATTCAGTTACAAAGAAATCGCCGACCTGTCCGATGTGCCCATCGGCACGGTCATGTCGCGCCTGGCGCGCGCGCGGAAGCAGTTGCGAAAGCGCCTCGCCGGCGAATTCAAACCCGGAGACCAACGATGAACTGTCAGCAAGCCAAACCGCTCATTGATTTCTACGCCGACGGCGAATTGGACGCTGCGCGCATTCTGGAACTGGAAAAACATATTCATGATTGCCCCGCGTGCGCGCTTGAATTGCACAACGCTCAGGCTTTGAAAAAAGCGCTGAAGCAAGATTCGCTTTTCTTCACCGCACCAAAGGAACTGCGCCGGCGCGTGCAGGCTGAATTGCATTCGCAATTGAAAACAAAGTCTTGGTGGGATTTTAGAAATTGGAACTGGCTGACTGGCGTGACAACCAGTGTTGCCACCGCGTGCTTGGCGCTACTATTGATTATTACGCTGACCGGTCCCTCGCCGCAACAACGGCTCGGGCAGGAAATTGTTTCCAGCCACATTCGTTCGCTGATGGCCAGCCACGTGATGGACGTGGTGTCAACCGACCAGCACACGGTCAAGCCGTGGTTCAACGGCAAGCTTGATTTCTCGCCGCCGGTCAAAGATTTAGCCGCGCAACAATTTCCGCTCATCGGCGGTCGGCTGGATTATATCAGCGGACGCAGCGTGGCCGCGCTGGTTTTTCATCGCAACAAACACGTCATCAATCTTTTCATCTGGCCCGCAAACGAAAAGGACTCCAAACCCGCCGCGTCCGCGTCAATTCAAGGCTATAATGTGATCCACTGGTCAAACGCAGGGATGACTTTTTGGACTGTGTCCGACCTCAATGAAAAGGAGCTGATGGACTTCGTTCAAGACTATGTGGCAGAGGGTATCTGACGCGGGGCGCAAATTGTTTACGGCGGCACGTGAGCATCGCAAAACGGCCAATGATGCGGACCGCCTTCGAAAATATCTCGCCCGCTTTGATCTCGATTGGCCTGGGGTGAAAGAACAAGCTTAGCCGGAACGATGCCGAAGAACCTCACGCCGAGGCCGCCAAGGCCGCAAAGGCAAGGGCTGGCGCGGAGGGGCGCGGCATTTATGCCACTTCAACTTCCGCACTGGACGGTGTGCTCAACTCCATGCCTCCTGCAATTAGTTTGGTGAAGCGGCATCAATGCCGCGCTCCGGCCGCAGTTCAACCGCATGGTTAGCCGCTCACTAATTCACTGACTCATTGATTCGCAATTGCCTTTCACCCCGGTACGGACTGGAGCACTGTCCCATCCTTGAACGCGACAGGACGGGCGGACGGACATTCGCCGGAATTGTGGCGGAAAGCGGAGTTTACGTCATCGTCTGCAACCCGCGTGGACATTGAGCAATCCGGCGAATCATTCCAGCCATGGGGAGAACACCCCATGGCAATGGCGGGTTTTTTTTGCTGATTGGCCATGTATGAATCTCAACAAGTCATTAATTCCCGAGCGTCCATCATTATTGGTGGAAGCTTCCCATCACGACAAGCTGCTGAAACAGGCGGAGGAGCGGACAGATTGGGCCGAGATGCGGACGGAACAAGCCAAGGCACGGACCGAACAGGCGGAAACCCGGACCGAACAAGCCGAAACGCGCACCGAGCAAGCCAAGACCCGGACGGAACAGGCGGAACTGCGGACCGAACAGGTTGAAGCGCGGAGTGTGCAGGCGATTCTTGACTCGGAACTGAAATATCGCGTGCTCAACTCGCAACTGGAACAACGGATCGTGGAACGCACGGCCCAACTGCAAGTCGTCAACGATGAACTGGAAACCTTCAGCTATTCCGTCTCCCACGATCTGCGGGCGCCCCTCCGGCATATCAAAGGCTTCATCGCCCAACTCCAAAAAGATGCCGGGCCGTCGCTTTCCGAACACCATCTTGGTTCGCTGGCCAGGATTCACCAGGCCGCACAACGCATGGGAAATTTGATCGATGATTTATTGGCCTTCTCGCATGTCGGACGTTCGGATTTGCAAAAGACGAACGTCAATCTTGAGGAGCTGGTCCGGGAGACCCTGGAGGATTTTCAAGCCGAGACAAAAAAACGGAACATTGTCTGGAAAATCCTGCCGCTGCCGACGGTGCAGGCCGACCGCGCATTACTGCGACTGGTGCTGGTGAATCTATGCTCCAATGCCGTGAAGTTCACCGGCAAATGTGCCAATGCCCAAATCGAGATCAGTTCCACCGTGGGTGATGGCGAGACGGTGGTTTTCATCCGTGACAATGGCGCGGGTTTCGATCCGAAATACGCGGGCAAACTGTTCGGGGTGTTTCAACGCCTGCACAGCCATGAGGCATTTGAAGGCACGGGCATTGGGCTGGCAAACGTCCAGCGGATCATTCACCGGCACGGCGGACGGGCCTGGGCGGAAGGAGCGGTGGATGGCGGCGCGACATTTTACTTCTCAATCCCCAATGCCGGGCGTTGATTAATTTGTCGCCGATATTTTCATCTTTTCGCCCGCGGCGAAATGAATCCTCAGCGCATTCATTTTGATTCCGGCGGAAATTTCCCAGGCGGTTGGTGGGCGCGAAAAGGTTTTCGCCCGGCAGCGCCCCGGTGGCGAACCACACCGGGCTGGCGGAACCGTTGTTCCGCACCAGCCGGTCGTGGAGCAACGCGACCGGCTTGGCCCCGGCCACCGCCGTTTTTCCGCCGCGGGCGCGCACCAATTCCGCGATGGTGGACACGCACCAGATAATTTCCCCCCGTCAGTTCCGCAAGCTGCCCACTTACGAACAGTTCCTCGTGCTCGCGTTCGCCCAACTGACCTGGCGCGAAAGTTTGCGGGACATCGAAACCTGTCTGGCGTCCTTCGGCCCGAAACTCTATCACGCCGGCATCCGCCAACCCACCGCCCGCAACACGTTGGCGGTGGTCAATGAAATGCGGGACTGGCGCATTTTTGCTGACTTTGCCGACTTCCACATCCAGCAAGCCACCATGCTCTACCCCGATGAACCGTTCCGTCTTGAACTCCAAGCCGCCTATGCGCTGGACTCCACCACCGTTGACCTGTGCCTTTCGCTGTTTCCGTGGGCCACGTTTGATCAATATCGGCGCACGCGCAAATAAGCCCTCGGTATGAGTTGGGAGGATGTGGGCTTTGGAAACAGCCAACAGACATCAGGCCAATCAAATGCATTTTGAACTTCCAATTTGCTGCCTTGCGAGCCACGATTCGATTTGACATGGCGGCTATGCTCATCAAAGGGAAGATCCGTACAAACCGCCGAGGAAACTCATGGGTGGGTAAGGTTTGCCGTTTCCGAGACCGATAACTGTATACACGACTTGAGGATTTATTATGTCGTTCAGTCGGAATAATGTGCTAAACGGTTTTTTAGCGTTTGACAACAACACTTAGAATTGCTTTGGCGGATTTGTGAGACACTTAATAAAAAATCTATGGAACAGAATGCATTGACAGCAATAGTTCCCATTTTGCCTGAAAAACTTCAGCTTCTTAAGGACTACCTCAGCATGATTGGTGATGATGTTGAAAATAATCTGTTTGTGCGGTTTCGCGATACACCTTCAACTCATTTTGCCCGCTGGGTGATTTTGGATGATTTGGCTGAGCCTAGATTATATTTTAGCGCCTGTTACGACGGGACATTCGAGAGCTACTTGGCGGAAATAACTTCAAAATTGGGAGCCGGAATGGAGGCCATTTGGACTTGTTGTAAAGGTTATTACATTCGCTCAGCATCCAATCCCAAGGAATTCGCAGAGTTTCTTTTACCTTATAGCTTTCAACCAAATATTCTTCTCGTCGCTTTTCCCGGTCTTAGTGCCCGGCAAATTATTGAAAATATTGAATTTCGGACGGTATTTGACGATTGGTTAGACACAGTGAAACCGTGTTCTCATGGTGAATTGGCCTCTCCTTTGTCCTCATTGGCGGTAGCTTCACAAAGCAATCAACGAAGTGGTTGCTTCGCCAAAATTGTTGGCTCAGTAACCGACTGGTTGGTTGGTGTGCATCCAGGGGCAACCACTCCAAATGCACAGACCACGACAAAAAAGCAGTTAACTGATATGGAGGACAGGGTTGTTCAGAACCAGATGACAATTATCTCTAATGTTAAGAAAGGCTTCTGGCCTCGCTTACTTTTGAGATTTTTTTTATTTATTGGGCAGTTTAACAAAGCTTCCGCGACTGGGCAACTTTCAGGGCTCTCTACTATTCACTTTGCACGTTGGGTGTTGATTGACGATGGAAATACACTATTGTTCGAGAGTAATTACGATGGCAGTTGGGAAAGTTATATTGATGATTTTGGGGACCATGTCGCCACCAGCATGAATGCCGTCTGGGGTAATTGTGAAGGCTTTCCAAAAGGCGGCTGTCTGGATATTGAGTATTTCAAGCAACTGATTCGAAGTCATCAGCACCCCGCCCAAGTTTTTTTCAGTGCCTATCCTAACCAAACGGTTAAGAACATTTCAAGCGATCTGGCATTGCGGAAGGCTTTTGCTTCAGCCTCTTCATTTATGAGCGGCACTTACGATGCAACCAAAACGAACTGACACTTCAAATGAAAACTAACGAGATCCAGACTGCCGATATTCAGGGAATTGTTATTAGTGGCTACAGCCATTTGTTCTTTTCCTGTTACCTCTTTTTACAGAGCAAGAGTCCATGTCAAACCAAGCAATGGCTCGCTCTAATTGCCGAAAGCATTACCACGGCTGACCGGCGCGGGTCTGCAAATACGACCGGCAGAAAGCCTAAAAGTGCTATCAACATTGCCATCAGTCATTCAGGATTAAAGGCCCTCGAACTTCCGAATGATTCTATCAATACTTTTCCACAGGAGTTTAGGGAAGGGATCACCGAACCTTCGCGTTCACGACGGCTTGGAGATAATGGAAATAGCGATCCTGTGCATTGGGATATCGGCGGCGTCACAGCAGACGGCGTATTGAAGAATCCATTGCATATCTTATTAATACTTCAGGCATCGTCAGAAAGCGCGCTCGCCGAATTACGTTTGCAATATGAAACTCAGGCGTTAAGACATGGGGTCAGCCTGATCCACTCTGAAGAGGGATACCGATTGCCAGACCATAAAGAGCATTTTGGGTTCCGAGACGGTATCTCTCAACCAGACGTCGAGGGGAGTCCCAACGGTCCGGACGATGCAGGAAGTGCTATTAAGACCGGCGAGTTCATTCTCGGCTATCCTAATTCTTATGGCAGTCTGCCGCCGACACCCATGGTAGCCAAGGCCTCGGATGTTAATAAGCACCTTCAACCTTTACCTCATGTTGATGGCAACAGCCCTCAAGATTTTGTCGATCTGGGTCAAAATGGAACCTATTTGGTATTTCGCAAGCTTCATCAAGATGTTGCGGGATTTAGAACTTTTTTTCAAAATCGCTTTCCTAATGTTGAGGAGCAAAAACTGATGATGGCAAAAGCGGTGGGTCGCTGGCCTAGCGGAACGCCGCTTGTCCTTTCACCTGACCGCGATAACACCACGCCAGAGGATGTTCTTAAAAGCGACGACTTTGGTTATACAACTGATCTCCATGGATATGGCTGTCCAATTGGTTCCCATATCCGAAGAAGCAATCCTCGAGATTCACTTGAGAAAACGGACAAAATATCGCTTGAAGATGTAAATCGCCACCGCATTCTACGGCGTGGCGTAAGCTATGGTAAGTCGCTGCCAGTTGGACAGATGGAAGATGACGGCAAACCGCGTGGTTTACTCTTCTTCTGTATAAACGCCGACCTTAAAAGGCAGTTTGAGTTTTTGCAACAAACTTGGATTAACAATCCTAAGTTTAATGGCCTTTATAATGACCCTGATCCATTGGTCGGCGACAATATCGATGCAGGCGACAAACCTCGCACCTGCAACTTGACAATACCTCGGCAACCGGTCCGCACGCGAATCAAAGAATTGCCTCGTTTTGTGACGGTCAAAGGCGGTTGCTACTTTTTTCTCCCCGGCATAGCCACTCTTCGCTATTTGGCTTCACTGCCATCGGTGATGCCATAATTCCCGTCAAGATTCAGTGGCACAACCTTCCCTTATGATATCTAATGACAAGGAGGAAGCACTTTGCTCGGAAATCCGACGGGAAATTCTATTAAAGCTCGAACAACTCTATCCTACAGGCGGTATGTTCGTCCGCCGAGATGCCCATCCTAAAACACATGGAGTAGTTCGTGCGGAGTTTCGGGTCAATTCTGATGTGCCGCAGGAAATGAGGCACGGAATCTTTGCTTCTCCGAAAACCTATCAGGCTTGGGTGCGCTTTTCAGCCGGCTCACCAGGCATTCAAAGTGATCGCCGGCCGGACATACGAGGAATGGCGGTTAAGCTGATGAATGTCCCGGGGCATAAGCTTATTCAACAAGAATCATTGGCCACTACACAAGATTTTTTAATGGCAAACAATCCGGTATATTTTATTCGTAATCTAACCGATTATTCTAGTTTTGCTGCTTCTGTAAGAAAGGGTCGATTAATGAGTTTTTTCCTTAATGGAATGCCCTGGCACTGGCGCTTAAGGGAATTGTGGCTGCTGGCAATGGCTACGCTTCACAACGTAAACAATCCACTTACCATTCAGTATTGGAGCCAAACTCCTTATCAGCTGGGACCACACAGGATAAAATTTTCAGTAAAACCTCATGATATGGGTCTGACAAGGGTGCCCACTAATAGCCCAAATTATCTTCAGGAAGCCATGACCGATTTGCTCCAAACCAAAGCGGTGACTTTTGATTTTCTGGTGCAGCTTCAGGTAGATAAAAAGACCATGCCAATTGAAGATGCAACAATCAGGTGGGATGAAAAGAAGTCGCCTTTCCTTAAAGTCGCTTCGATCTACATCCCGCAGCAATTCTTCACCTCCAATGAGCAGATGATGTTCGCTGAGAACCTTTCTTTTACACCATGGCATTCATTACCGGACCATCGACCGCTCGGGGGAATAAACCGGGCGCGTCTTACTGTGTATGAAGCAGTTTCAAAAATGAGGCATGAGCGGAATGGATTTGTTCGAGAGGAACCTACAAGCTGGACGTTGCCCAGTTGAGTCGCTGCAAACAGACAATTCCAATCTGAAGAGATTCAACACTCGGTTGAACCGGATAGGATCGGCGAGGCGCGTTTGGCGAAACGCAGCAACAATCCGCGTTGGTCACGGCGGACGGGCAAAGCGCCGCCAGTGGCGAGATAAGGCTTTGCCTGAAGCATAATCGCCTCAAACGACGATTTATGATTTCAATTAAAGTTCGCCATATATGGCGAATTGATTGACATAATAGACTTTATTCGCCATATTAGGCGTGTTCTGAAAATAACCAAACAAGCCACGGATGCTGTGGTGCTCGCTGAACTGGGCGGACGGCTGGCCCGGATCCGGCTGGAACGCAATCTGACCCAGGGCCAGCTGGCCGAGCAGGCCGGAGTTTCCAAGCGCACGGTGGAACGGCTGGAATCGGGGGCGGTGGCAACCCAGTTGTCGGGTTTCATCCGGGTGTGCCGCGTGCTGGGTGTGCTGGAACGCCTCGACACCCTGGTGCCCGAACCTGTGCCCAGCCCGGTTGCGCAATTGAAGTTGCGCGGCCGGCAGCGGCAGCGCGCCTCCCCGGCAAAAGCCGTCAAGCCGTCCGCTAAAAAATGGCAATGGGGGAATGAACCATGACGATGGCCGAAGTCCAACTTTGGGGACGCACCATCGGGGCGGTTTCACTGGAAGCTGGCGGCGACCGTGCGGCGTTCCAGTATGATCCGGCGTTTGCCCAAAGCGGCATTGAGATTTCGCCCATCATGATGCCGTTGAGTGACCGGGTGTATGTTTTCCCGGAATTACCACGGCGGACTTTTCACGGTCTGCCCGGGTTGCTGGCGGATTCATTGCCGGACCGGTTCGGCAACGCGCTGATTGACGCGTGGCTGGCGACACAGGGCCGGACACCCGGCAGTTTCAATGCCGTTGAGCGTCTTTGCTACACCGGTGCACGCGGCATGGGCGCGTTGGAATTCGCGCCGGCCATCGGACCCAAACCGCAGTCGGCGAAGAAAATTGAGATTGATGCCCTGGTCAGGCTGGCGTCGGAGGTTTTAACCCATCGCCGGACTCTGAAAACCACGTTTGCCAGCGCGAGCCGGAAAAACGCGTTGAACGACATCCTACGGGTCGGAACCTCCGCCGGTGGCGCGCGGGCCAAGGCGGTCATCGCCTGGAACCGCGAGACTCACGAAGTTCGTTCGGGGCAAATTGCCGCCGGAAAAGGATTCGATTACTGGCTGCTTAAATTTGATGGGGTCCTCGGCAACCAGGACAAGGAACTGGAAGATCCCAAGGGTTACGGTGCGATTGAATACGCCTATTATTTGATGGCCAAGGCGGCGGGCGTGACCATGAGCGAGTGTCGTTTGCTGGAGGAAAGCGGGCGGCGGCATTTCATGACCCGGCGCTTTGACCGGCTTGAAGGCGGCGGGAAATTGCACATGCAATCGCTGTGTGCACTGGCGCATTTTGATTTCAACCAGGCGGGCGCCTACTCCTACGAGCAGGCGTTGTTGACCCTCCGCCAGCTGAATCTGCCAATGGCAGCGGTGGAAGAACAATTCCGCAGGATGGCGTTCAACATCATCGCCCGGAATCAGGATGACCACGTTAAGAACATCGCATTCTTGATGGACAAGGCCGGGCATTGGTCGCTCACCCCGGCTTTTGACGTGACCTACAGCTACAACCCGTCCGGCGATTGGACGGCAACGCATCAAATGTCGATGAACGGCAAGCGCGATGGCTTCACGCTGGCGGATTTTCGCGCCTGCGCGAAAAGCGCTTTGATGAAGCGCGGTCGCGCCGAGGTCATCGTCGAAGAAGTTCGTGCTGCCGTGTCGAGGTGGCCGGACTATGCGGAGCAGGCGCAGGTGATGAACAACTGGCGCAAGCAGATTCAGAAAAATCTCCGGCTGGATTTGGCGCGTGGGCCGGCATCGGTCAGGGTTAAGTGAAGTGGGCTGGCTTTTCAGATCTCAAGCTGTCGAAAAGCTCCCGTGAAAATCGCCATTTGCGACACTGAAGCAATCCATCCACCCCTCAATGAAAAGGTCCTCCTGCACTTTTACATAAACATTTTTTACCAACAACTTGCCCCGACAGCGCTTTTCTTTTGCAAGTCGTGGATTATGCATGGAGCGGGTGAAGGGAATCGAACCCTCGTCACCGCCATAGTGGTTTCGAGTGGTTACAAATGGCCGTATTCATTGGGTAATTCAATTGTTGTGTGCGGGGTTTCCTGCACTACTTGCACTCAACAAAAACTGAATGAAATATGGCATACTTATATCGCAAACTGCGTTCGCCGTTCTGGTATATTCAATATATTGACGCGGACAAAAACAAACACGACAAATCCACCGGCTTCCGTGCAGACGATCCCAACGACACGATCAAAGCCAAAGTGCTCCGGGCTGAATTGGAAGCGAGGGAATATCAGAGAGTGCCGATGGTCAACGGCGCAGCCTGGGATTATTGGGTCCCAAAGTTTTTTGAACGACACTGCCCGACCAAGGCGACTTTGGACCGATACGAAGACGCCTGGAAATGGGTTGCACTCTGGCTTCAAAACAACCGCATCCACTCGCCGCGACAACTGACCTACCGGTTGGGGATTGAATATCTCGAATGGCGCACAACATTCAAAAAGCGCACCGGAAAAATTGTCGGGCGAAACACCGCCATCCTCGAATTGAAATTGCTTTCACTCGTCATGGGCGAGGCCGTTCGTTTGGGACATGCCGACGCGAATCCGCTCGTCAGCATGAAAATCCGCCGTGACCGGCAGCCCAAAAAACCTGAATTGACCGACGACGAAATTCTTGAAATTCAGGAGGCATTGAGAGACGAACCAGAGTGGATGCAAGTGTCTTTTGAAATCGGCCTGCATACCGGCTGCCGGTTGCGTGAAACCCGGATTCCGCTTTCGTGTGTGGAATTTCGGGAAACCAAAATTACGTTTCCAAGTCCGAAAGGCGGCGAAGACAGAGCATTTTCAATCCCAATGCCAACGGTTTTAATGCCGTTGCTGGGAAAATTGAAATCTGAAAAAAGGTCATACACGCTGGAGTTTCCTTTTCAACCCTCGCGCCGGTGGCAGCAGTTCTTCATCAAGATCAAGAAAACACACCTTTGTTTTCATTGCCTGCGTGTCACCTATGTGAACCGGCTGCGGCGTGCTGGCGTTCCGCGCGAAGCAGCGATGCGTTTGGTCAATCACTCTTCGGAACTTGTCCATCAAGTTTACCAACGCGAAAAAGTGGACGACGTGATGCAGTGAAGGGATGCAGTGCGATTCCCCGCATTGCAAGATCCTGCACCACCCACCCTTGAAGCATTTGATTCGGCAAGAATTTTAGCCGCACGGTGAAACAATTGGCGGCTTAAAACTGGATGGAAAATTACTCGGCGAGCTGACTACTTGCATGATGAAGAAGCCGTTTTGAGAAGGCCAAGTTGCAAAAGCTTTTTGCGTCAGATATTTATTCATGCCTATGGCGCGCCGTCCTGACCTCCCAGATGATGTTCAGCAACTCGTCAGCTTGATCCGTAGCGGCAAGCTCTTTGCTCTGCAGGACTGGATCAAAGCCGGCAAACGCATCCGCAGTAGCGAGATTTGTGATGACCGCGCGCACACCCTTTGCCTCGCTGCTAAAACCGGGTTTCACAGTATCCTCGAAGAGTTGCTTAAAGCTGGCGGTTGGAGCTTGGATGAATTGACTGAGGCACTCAGTTGGGCTCTGGATTCCCGCCGGCTCGATCTTTCCGATCTTCTTTTCTCCCATGGTGCAAAAGTTTCAAAACTGGATTTCGAGATTATTTGCCGAACAATGGACTTTAGTTTGATGGAACGTTTCCTCCGCGAGGGAGGCGATCCGTCTAAAGACAATGCTTTTGGACGGGCATTGCGCGACATGAAAGCACGTCCGCTCCTTCGCTTTTATAAATCTTTTCGTGCAGATTTTCCCAGTCTCGATGACCAGGCTGCATTGGCTCTTCACGACGCGGTTGCCAACGAACAGGTGCGGTGGACCGCATTATTGGCGTGGGCTGGAGCCGATCCATTTCGGCCAGTTCCATGGAATTTCGACGATCCTTTTCCAGTAGATCCAGAAAGCAACACATCTGCGGCAACTCGTGCCACTTGGCGTTGCAATCCAGAAATCCTCAAGGTGTTAAAACTGCGCCCCACTGCTGCTCAAGCGATTGAACTATTGAGCGATGCCGTATCGAGTGCAAATGTAGAGCTGTTTCGCACCGTGCTGAAACAAGTGCCAACAGAGCAGATCAATAACACTCCACGCGGATCGTCCGAGGCGCTTGAACGCATCGTCAGCCATTGGGCGCATCAAGACGTATGGTCTAATATCCGCACGACCAAAGGTGATGACGAAAATCTTCAGTGTATGCAGCTGTTGCTCGATATGGGTGCCCGCTGGAATCCGGCTCCCGACGAGATCCGTCATGTGCGTCGCAATCTGAAGGAACACGAACCACGCTATATCGTGCAAGTGCTGCGACTCCTCCTCTACACGCCTAAGGCCGCTGACCTGGAAAACGTCCTGCAATTGTGCGATTCTGCGGCGTTTCGAACAAAAATTGCTGAAGCCGACCAACCTCTGCTTCGGGAGATCAAAGATCTTCGAAAACAGCACAAGAAACTCCCGGCCTAACGTCCACGGTTTTTTATCCAGTATGGATATTGATATGGTCGCTCGACGTAAACAGTGCGAACTTCGGGCTGCACCGGCTCCGGCGCTTTCCTTTCTTTGAACGGTTTTATTTTGGGATATGGACCGCCAACGGGGACAGTGCTTGGATCAAACCTGCCATCCGCTGCTGGATCTGGATAACCTGGCGGATTCAATTTCATCGCTTCTGCTCGCGCCCAAGCAATCCAGGCGGACTGCTCAGATGAGAGTTCGCCTTTCTCACGCCAACGTCGTTCGCACTCATCCACGTAAGCGTGCAACAATCCGCTTTCCATCCATGCGTGAGCCGCATCAAACAAATTATCACGTCGTGTCTCCGCGACTTCGGCCAGCTTTGCTTCATGCCGTCGTTTACGTTCCCGGTCGGCTTCCTCTTTCTGCTTGCGATCCCATTCCTCCGCGGCGCGCTTTGCTTCTTCTTCGCGCCGCTTGGCCGCCTCAATTGCCCATTGCCGCTGGTCCTCAAAACCTCGGAACGCCGCCTCCACCTTCTCGACTACAATTCCCAAGACTTCTTCTAACGGCTTGCTGTCGCTCTCCGTCCATGTCCGTCGGCCACGCAATCCGGGTGCCGACATTCCGAAGCTGAGCCGTCCGGTGAGTCGAGTTTCTTTTAATTGCCATGTCCAGCTCGGCTTGCGCTTTTCCTCCTGCGTCGGTTCGTGTTCAATTTGTTCCCGGCTTTCCGAACAGGAAATGGCCAGAACGTCCGTTCCTTTCGCAATGCGTAACGACGAAAACTGGTCAGAACCAGACTTCAGTTTGTAACCGCGGGCTTCAAGCTCCACCAGGATTGCATGGAGCGCTCGGCACAACCGATTCACAATTGCCGGAGTCACGTTGCAGCGAAAAAGGTCTCGTGCATTCACATTCACACATCCATCTTCACTTGGTTTGTGTTTCTCCAGCGCACGCAAATGCCTTTGTGCAACGGGATGCAATCCCACTTCTTCAGAAGGCAACGCGAGGTCCACCGCAAGAAAATCCACATCATTATTCGTTGAACGCCACTCTTCGCGCCGTTTGCGATTCGCGGCGACATCAAAGGTCACAATTTTGTCCTGACCGGCCTGCGGTTCTGGAAGTGGCGTCTTTGGCACCTTTTCACCCACCGCCACGCGCGCCCAATATCCGAGCGACGGACGAGGAATTCCCATCCGTTTACAGGTCTTGGCCAGACCGACGTCCGAAATTCCCAAATCCGCTGCAAGCTTCTGACAGCTCTTGCTCCACACGGCGTCATATAATTCACGCCGCGTGAATTGAATCACGGCCGGCTCGTTGGTAGTGGATTCAACAACTTCAGGCTCAGTTTTCGGGGCAACAGATTTTTCAACTGCTTCCCTGATATTTATCGATTTGGCAGTGGACGATTCGGAGGTTTTGGCAGCCTCGAGATGAGTCGCTGAAGAATTCAGCTGATTTTGTGCGACGGCTTCCATCGCATCCTTGCGATTTGTATCTACAGCCTCTGCCGTGGGTTTGGCGGTGTCTTTAAGTCGCGGCCCCAACTCGATCTCAAGCGTCGCATTTGGATGTGATGTCGGTAATGTGATCCGCTCCTCTGCCCCTCCATGTTGCCGGCGATACCAATAGCCGCCGTCGGGCCGTGGAATATTTAGCTTTTCGCAAAGCTGCACCATTTCCAAATAGGAGTATCCAAGTTCCTTGCCCAATTTCACGATGGGAGTAGTCCATATTCTCTCGTAAAACTCTTCCCTCGAAATTTTCTGTGGTGAGTCGCTCATGGTGAGACACTGCCCAAATGCATGGACGCATCAAGCACGAATTATTCACCGTCGAAGGCTGTCAATTTTGAGTTTCAGCGGCCGAGTGGCCAAAATAACCAGCATTTAAAAATCATTTTCCGCCTATAGTATTTCATGCTCATTCCAAGTGCGTATGACCGGCTGGATCTAAAATCTGTGACCAGAGTTAAGTTGCCACTAACGGCGATTTAGACACAAAAAAAACACTAACTATTCGTCATTTCTGACGCCTTTCTAAAAGAACCCACTAATTCCCCAATGTTAGCCTTTCACAATGGCGTGACGCCGTGCGATTCCTCACTTGGTTAAATCAGGCACCTCCGGTCTTCGAAGCATTTGCTTCGGAGAGGATTTTGGTCGCGCGGTGAGGCCATTGCGGGTGGGGTTAAGCAATACCCATGCTAAATCCCGCTCGGCTTTCAACAGGTGGAGAAGCCGGCACATTTCGTTTGGCATTTTGCGCCCGTCGCCACAACACAAAGTCCTGCCAAAAAATCATCCCATGCACTCTTGGGAATCCGGTGGAATTAAACCAGTCGCGCGCCACGGAATAGGAAATGCCTGCCAACACCGCAAATTCTTTTATGTTCAAAGCCTGATCGGCATCACGCTTGCAGCGAACCTCGCGGATGTCAATTCCTCGGAGTTGTTTGTCACAGGTCATGGACGTTGCATCGGCAGCTTTGATAAAAACCAATTTTTACTTCCCGTCTCGTAACAAATCGTCGGTTAGAGTTCCATGCGGTTGCAGATTAAATCTCCTGCCTGGTAAATTTGACGGTAACGGCGGCGACGTGAGTCTTGAGCAAGGCCGCGTATCGCCGGTCAGCCGCCTTCACAAAGTTTAAGTCACACTTCTGAATTTTCCGCGCGACGGCTTGGAGGCCACTGCCCAACAGGATGACTTCGGCCGCGGCAAAACAGATCACCAACTTTTCTGGCGGTGCATCGGCATTCCTTTCCAATGCTGGATTGGGAATTGTCTCCGCATACAGCAATTGCGCGTATGGCAGGAGATAACTGTGTTCGTCGTCGGCAAACACGTTGAGCGATGCCACGTTCGGATCACTGCCGTAGCAAGGGTTGTCACGCGTGCTAGATGCTGATGCCGCGTCGGGGTTGGTGTCGGTGCTCATAAGATATTTCCCGGATTTGTTCGATGCGTTTTCGGAGCGAATGGGATTGCGTCATGCGTTGGCGGAATTGTTTCAGGAAATGATGACCACGTTGCATGATACGCAGGATGAATGTCTGTCGGCTAACATGCGGAACCGTTTCCACGGCGGCCAGCCGCTCGCTGGAATGGGTGACATGCGAACGCAGCCGCTCAGCGTCGTCGGTGAAAACCTGGCAGCGTTCGCGGCCGCGCGAGATGCTGACATAAAATTGTTGCTGATGGACGGCGGCCAGCGAACGGGACGAGGCCACGACCAAAACTTCATCCACCGTCTTGCCTTGGGCGGCGTGCGACGTGACGGCATAGCCGTGCGTGAATGTGCGGTAATTCTGAGGAATCACCCGGCCATCGGCCAGCAATACGGAATCGCCCTGAATCGCCCGCACCTCGACGAGTTCGCCATTGATAAATCGCTTGCCGACAGTATTTGCTTGCAGCAACAGCTTGTCGCCGGCAGCGATTTTCAATTTCCGCTTCTCTCCCACATCAAACGAGGCCGAGCCTCGACCCAATGAGAAAAGACTTTCAGAACCATTCTCGCGTTGAGCTCTGATCGAGCCGTTTTCGATCGCGATTACCGCGACAGTTTCGTCTTTGGCAAAACCAGCTTTGCTGCGATGGAACCGTATCGCCATGCCGGGACGGTATTGCCGCGCATCTTGCTTTTGCGCTTCCGTCCACGATAGCGAATCGAAAACCTGAAATTCTTTTTCTTCACCGGCCAGACGGCCAGACGTTTTCATTGCGGCCCGGACTTTCTCCGTGACCGCTTCGATTTCCGCCCACGTCGGTGCGACCAGCAACGCCGATCGGTTTTGTTCCAACGCCTTCAGATATGACCGCGCAGCCTTGTCATGCAGACTGCCGTTGGCAGATTCAACGATGGCACCGATACGTTCCAGTTGGGCGAACGCCTCCAGCGTCCGCTTCTGCGCGGCCAGTTCGACCGCCTTGCGATACTCGGCTTTGCGTTGACGACGGATGCGGGTCAGTTGGCCGGATTGAAAATCGGAATGTTGCTCCAGAATTCGCATCGCATCGCCACGGACAACGGATGCGTGCTGGCCAGTGTCGCCCGACAGCACAATGCGTGCATTACGCGCCAGGTCAAACAGCCGCTTCATGTCGTCAATGCCAACTGACCCGGCTTCGTCCAGCACCACCAAGTGCCGTTCGGTTAGAGCCGGCTTTGCCAATAGTAGGCTTTGTAGCGTCATGGTGGCCGTCCTCCAGGACTCCTTGCGGAGAACATCCGTCGCCGCCGCCGTCGGCGCACAAAACAGCGGTTCGACATTCACTTCGGCGCAGGCGGCGACCAACTCACGCAAGGCCGTGGTTTTGCCCGACCCGGCCAAGCCGCGTAGTCCGGTGATGCGGTCATGGGTGCGCAGGACATGATAAATGGCCCGCTGCTGATCTTCGCCCAGCCAGTCGGCGGGTCGGTAGCTGGGATGAATCGGCGCAACGGCATCGCAGGCCGCATTGACCGTTTGAATCAAATTTAGTTCCGTTGTTAAAATCTGTGGCGTTGATACTCCACGCTCAGTTTTGACCAGTTGAGCCGAATACTTCGCCGCCTCTTTCAACGCCGGCAAATCCAGTTCACCTGGATGCTGCGCCAGCGCCACGCCCAAGAGTTCATGTTCCGGCACGACCGACTTGCGCTCGAAGACATGGGCGACGGCGAAATTCGGGGCGTGGTTTTCCGGTTCAAACCGGCGGATTTGCCGGACGGGTTGAACCGACGTGGTGAGTTTTTGCAACGCCTGCAATTCATCGGGCTGCAATTGTGCCAACTGCTGCTCGCGAGCCTCGGCGGTCGAGATGCCCTTGATCTTTTTAGCCCGGCTCTGATGCACCGCCAGGGCAAAGGCATTATTTGACAATTTGTGTCCCAGCTTTTGTTCCAGTTCCTGAACCACTTTTTTTGTCTCCTGCGACCGCTTGGAAAATCGTTTCAACACCGCATCGCTCACGCCCTCGATTTCAAAACCGTGTTTCGCGGGACGAATGCGGTAGCCGATCTGCTGGACACGTTTCGCCAGTTCGTTGCGATAGACCGCCGTGCCGTAACGAATCGCGTCATACATTCCGCCTGCCTGCAATGCCTTCCAGCATTTTTCCGTTTCATCAAAGGTAGCGTTGAATACGGTGAGGTGCGTGTGCAGTAGGGGGTCGAGCGCCCGACTGCTCGTGTGCGTGAATGCGGCGGCGACCAGATTGCCGGTAGTGCGGTCACGTTGGTTGCCCTGCTTGCGAACTCGGGTTGCGGCGAAAGTTTCGAGCTCCCGGAACGCACTGCGCGTCGCTTCTTTATGTGCTGACACCAGCCGGTCGTCATCCATCGTCACCGCCAGCACCGAAACTGATTTTGGCGCGGAACAGGTGAAGTCATAAAAGACCCGCCGTTTATTTGTTTTTTCCTGGCGCTGCGTTAGACGTTTGTCGTCATTCGGATTTTGGTTTTCACACAGCGCATGAAATTGATCACGAGTGACTGCATTATTTAGCCCCAGCCGTTCTGCGCCCGCGCCGATCCACTGGCCGGGGCGGATTTCACCGGCGGCGTAATAATCGTTCTGCGACAGATGCTCGTCGAAGTAGCCTTCGGCGTCCGCCAGATTTTTCTGTGCGACGGCTGTGAACATACGCGGCAATGCTAATAAATTATTGAAGGCACTTTATGCCTATGGGCACAATCTGCGTCCATGGTCTCGACCAATCGTCGCCACCAAACCTCGTTAATTTTCATGGCAAAAAATTCTACTAAATTCCTCCGCTGGTGAATTGTCTTTGGGACACGAAATATCCAGCTCTATAAAGTCATGTGTGAATCAAGTTCCATTCATGTTTGTCAGTTTGCCTGGATTCTCGCCCTGTGAGGCGTATGTGATACACCGGATGCAGATGGACGATGTTTTTTCTATTCAGCAACCAGTCTGGCCGGGAAAAACCTCTTGTTTCGTGTAACCTTTGCACAAAATTCAAGCACATGAGTTTTCGACTATTGCCCCAAACACCAACAATATGACCTCAAAAATCCCCCACCGATCCAAAGATTGTTCTTTCCGATAAAAACAATAATCATTGTCAAATGAAATTTGGAACTACGTTCATCGCACTTGGAGGGTTGGACTGTCTTTGTCCCATCCAGCACGCTAGACTTTAAAAAATGTCCGCACTTGCCGCTCAACTTTTTCATGAAGTGCGCCCCGATTTCTTCGGGGTGCTGGCAAGGCCGTCGGCTCGACTCTATGTGGATTCGCTTGATGCCCTTGAATATGAAGCGGTGCAACGCAACCAAGGACTTGATCGGGAGGAAGCGCTGGCATTGGTGGAACGGGTTGTTGAACTACATGGTGATTTGAGTGCTGCCGAGGATGAATCGGTAGCCCAAGCCGCGACCACCCGCGACAAGGCACGCATTGTTTTGGAAACACTTCGCAAAACGGGCTGGTTATACGAGGAGGAACGCACAGATTGGCAACGACGCATTTTCTTTGACGCAAACGGAGTTGTGCTGGTTCAGGCATTGAGAAAAATCGCCTGTCCCGAGGCCGCCGTCTTTTCGGACAAGCTGGTGAACGTCTGTTTTACTTTGACCAACCGCGACGCGCTGGCGGATCAACCTTGGGCGCAGGTTGAGAGTTGCGTCGCCAGCCTCCAAGCCGGCCTAGTCGAATTGCGCGGGATGCAAAAATCCATCGAACGCCACACAAAACAACAATTGGCGGCTTCCACGCTGAAAGAGAATCTCGCGGTGTTGTTTGATCAATTCGCCGAACGCATCGGACGAACCTGCTACGCGCAATTGGTTCATGCACGTCTGCCATCAAAGCTCGCGGAGGCACGGCGGGCGATTGAGGAATTGGAAGCCAACGCCGAACTTCTGAGCAAAATGCAGACCGAGGTGATGCGACGCGACCCGGCGGTTTCACCGGAGGGGGCGATGGCTCATGTCAGGGTGCGGCTGGATGAACTTGCAAATTTGCTGGATGGCATCCAGCCGCTGGCCAACGCTATTGACCGGCGCACGGCTGAATTTACTCGCCGCTCGCAGGCGCGCTTCCGCTATCTTCAGGAAACGACCAGCGAAAATCGCTCGCACGTGCAGGAATTTTTCGAGACGCTCAATCGTCATTTTGCCGGTCGGCGCGTCGGCGAACTGGACGACCTGGGCATTGAGTTTCCAGTATTGCTGCTTCACGACGCGCGAATTTTTGGCGGCATGGAATCACTTTATACACCGCGCCTTCGCCGGGCGGCGGGTGAAATTGAACCTTTGGCGGATGCCGATCAGCTCCAGCAAGATCACGCGCTGGCGCAGCTTGAAAGCACAATGCGTGATTCGTTGACCGTCAGCCGTGCCAATCATTTTGTTGCCGCATTGCCCGGCAAGAAGGGCGCACATATTGAATCCGACGAGTTGCTTCGCGACCACGTTCACAATGACGAGGATGTGGACAACCTTATAGCTTGTCTCCTGCACTCGCGGTCGGCGGATGCACAATTTGAAATCAAAGTGCCACGGCGCGAAGCCGAGGCGGATTCCGGCAATTTCGACACCAAACTGCAATACCGCATCGAGCGTTTCACTTTGCTTAAAAAATGACCACCGACGGCACAACCACAAATACCAACGGATTGCTGGATAAACTTTCCGTCAATGACCGCGAACGGCTCGGTGAAGCCTTGCGGCGTTTGCTGACCAGCGGTTCAATTCTTGGCGTCGAACCCGCGCAGACCGATCTTTACCACTGGTCTTACCAAAACAGGGGCTGGGTGGACGAATTGGCCGGATTGCTCGACCTGAAACTTCATTGGGAACATCAAGACCGAACGGTGCAGGCCGTCCCGCAAAGCAGTGCGTTCCTTCTGCGCCTCAAATTGGACGCCACATTGGTTTTGCTCACGTTGTGGTATGAGTTCGACACCGCCGTGCGTGACCGTGGCGAAACTCCGCCGGTTCGCCTCACCGTGCAACAACTCAACGATTCATTGACCGCGAAATTTGAACCGCTCCGTAAACATCTTCCCAGCCAGACACGTTTGCGTGAAATTCTCGCGCTGGCACAGCGTAAAAATCTTGTTCACTTCATTCCCGATGTGGTGCTGGAGCGTTCACAGATTGAAATTCTGCCGACGCTAAAGCGGATCATTCCATTCCAAGGGATCGAAGAATGGAACAAAAACGCCGAACGCTATCTGGCCTCGGCCAAAGAACCAGTTGAAACCGATCTTGACGATAACGACAAAGCAGAATGACTCGCACCATCCGACTTACAAAAATCCACGCACTCAACTGGTATGGCTACAAAGACACCATTCCAGTTGAAGGCAATCTGCTGCTTGCAGGGTTGACCGGTTCGGGCAAATCCATCCTGATGGATTTAATTCAGTTCGTCCTCGTGGGCGACCAGCGCCTCGTGCGTTTCAACCAGTCCGCTACGGGCGACCGATCCGACCGTTCGCTCAAAGGCTATTGTCTTGGTGACACTAAAGAGGAGGAAAATGGCGTCACGCAATATATGCGGAGCAGCGCCATCACCTATGTGGCTCTGGAATTCACCTGGCCGAACGGCAAAAAGTGCGAGACTTGGGGCATTCGCGTTGAATTCACCAGCGCGGCGGAGGCACACGGCAAAGTCACGCCGTTCTATATTCCTGAATCGCTCGCTCGCGGCGATTTTCTCGATGCCGAAAAGCGCCCTCTGGACTACACCGCTTTCAAAGGATTTACGGAAAGTCGGCAGGGACGAATTTACCCGGAAGGCATCGAGGCATATTTGCGCGACATGGCGCAGCCGGCGCATCTCAATTTCGACAATAAAGTGCTGCGCTCGCTTTTGCCAACGGCGATGTCGTTCACGTTTCTAAAAAGCTTCAACGAGTTCGCACGCCAATTTATTCTCTCCGCCGACAAGCTCGATGTAAATGACGTGACGGCCAGTTATCGGACGTTCCTGAATTACGAGGGCGACCTGAACAAGCTGAACGACCAGCTTGACCGGTTAAAGTCCATCCAAGCCACGTTTGTCCGGCTGACCGAACTCCGCCGCGACCGCGCACTGGCGCGTTATCTCGAAGCCCAACTCCGTCACGAACATTCCGCCGAACAACTTCAGGCTGATGAAACCAAGCTCGCGAAGCTGAAGGAAGATTACGCGACCGAGGAAGCGAGGTTGAAACACTTGGAGGAAGCCATCCCCAATCTCAAACAACGGATAGACAGCCTCAAAGCGAGCATCAACGAAACACCCGAAGGCCGGCTTTACAGCGAGTTGAAATCACGCAACGGCAAGCTGACCCATCAAATCAGTCAGCTTGCCGAGGTCGGCACGACGCTGGGCCAAGCGCTCGCCAATCGTGTTCGCAATGCCCGTTCGTGGCTCAAAGAACTTCGCGCGCTGCCTTTGGATATTGATGTCGCGCCAGTCGCTTCGGTTGAACGGGCCATAAACGCCGTTGAGCAAGGCGGAGTTCCGAAGGCTGGCGAAACCTTACGCGCCCTCGGCGACGCCGCCCAGCGTGCTGCCACCGAAGTCAGCCGCGCCGCCGCGCAAACACAAAAGCGTCTGGTTGAATTGCGCCAGGAACTCGGTCAGTTGCGTGATGTAGTTGCCGCTCTTAAAATCGGCAAGCTTCCGTTTCCAACCCGTCTATTGGATACGCTGAATAGCACTTTACCTTCGAGCGGCTCATATTTGCCCGCGCAACATCTCCGGGCGCTGTGCGAAGTGAACGATGAACGGTGGCGTCCGGCAATCGAAGTGGTCTTCGCCCGTAAATTCGCCATTGTGGTTGCATCGGAACATTACGAACAGGCGGAGAAAATTTATCATGGATTAAAGGCGTCCGAGCTTGGCAACGAAACTGGCCGGGAATCTCTCATCAATCCAAACAAGGCGGCAAAACTCAAAAAAACAGTCCAGCCTGGTTCACTGGCCGAAAAGCTGACGACCAGCCACCCCGTTGCCGAATCCATCATAAGTCAATTGTTCGGTGACTTGATGTGCGTGGAATCACTCGCTCAATTGCGAGCCTTGCCGCCAGAGCAAAACGGCATTCTCCCGGACGGCTTTATGACGCGCGGGGCGTTCGTTGAACGGCCACGATTTTATGATGGCAATCCGTTTGTCGGCGAAAAAGGTTTGGAGCAACAGCTTGCCTGGAAGCAAAAACTGGTTGGTGATCTTGAGGTTGAAGAACGCAAGCTGACACCCATTGAACGCGCCGTCAAAGCTGCCGGCGAAGGCTGGCGCGAACATTTTGAACAAGCCCCGAATTTGAGCGAGGAACTTGCGCGAGTCCGGCAATTGCCTGATTTGCAGTCCGAGCTGAACGACAACATTGCGAAGCTCAATACGATTGACCGGGCGAGGTTCGACGACTTGGCGATACAGCAGGCCAAACGCGAATCCGAACTAAAAAATCTGGAGGATGAACAACGAAAGCTCGACCGCAGCGAGAAGCGGACGAATCTTCGTGATTTGGAAGCGCAAGTCAAAGCGTTCCAAACCGAGGTCGCGGCACTGGCCGGAAAATTTGAGCAGGTTCGGAATGAAACTGACATATCGCAGTGGCTGAAACGGCTGGTGGAATTGCGTGCCGAGTTGCTGGCGCGCTTTCCTGTAAAAGATGTCACCGCAAACCATTTTAAGGATCAATTCTATGACTGCAACGAGAAGGCCGCAGGCGCGTGGGAGGAGTTAAAGGCCAAACGCCGCGAACTCGCGATGGTTCACACGAAGTTCGATGATTTGCCCGTCGAAACAGAGACCAATGACGCACACGCCAAGCAACTCGCCAAATTGGAACAGAGCGACATCCCGGATTATCGCACCAAAGCCGAGCGCGAACGTAAAAATTGGGAGCATCTATTCCGAACGCAAATTCTTGAAAAACTGCACAACGCATTGAACGAAGTTGTCAACTTGGTCACGTTGCTCAACACGTCGCTGAAGAAGCGGCCCATTGGCACGAATACCTACACGCTTCGATACTGGCTAAATCGGGATTATCAGCTCTACCACGATCTGCTTCAAGCCAGTGCTGTCGCGCGTGAAGATGATTTGTTTTTTGCCTCAGCCGAGCCGCGTTTCCGCGATGCGATTGCTCATTTCCTAAAAACACTCACCGAACAGCCGGACAGTGCCGAAGCGGCCCGTTTGCTCGACTACCGCCATTATTACGAATACGACATGGAAGTATTGGAAGCCGACGGTCGCAAGACGAGCGTGGACCGCCACTCCGGTAAATTCAGCGGCGGTGAAAATCAATCGCCATATTTCATCGCCATATTGGCGAGTTATTTGCGTGCATATCGTCGTTACAGTTCCCGCAAGCCAGAGCCATCGCTTGGACTTGTGCCGATTGATGAGGCGTTTTCCAAGTTGAGCGGCGAGCGTATCAAGGACTGCATTACCGCCCTCAAGGCGTTTGATCTTCAGGGCGTATTTTCCATGAGCACCGGCAACATTCCATATGCGTTTGAACATTGCGACTGGCTTGTTGTGGTATCGAAAAATGACCGCCGCGTCGGCAAGCGCACCGAAATCAGCAACGTGCCGGTGAGCCTGGCGCGTAATTCGGAAGATGCCCGACGGCTGATGGGGTCGTAATTTAATCAGTGAATGAAAACGCCTTCGCCCGTTCTTGAAGCCCTTGCCCGTCGTTATGAACGAAGTCAGGCGGGTCGCACCGGCGCAGCAAATCGTGATATGCTCGTGCTGTTGGAAGAACTGCTGGCGGAGGCCGGCTGTAACGAAGGGGAAAACCGTGCGCTGGCCGAGCAACATCTTGCCGAAGCTGAATCTGCCGGCTTGCTCGTGCGTATTCCGGTTCATAAACGCGACCGTTCTCACATTCATCAAATTCGTTTTCCGGCGATAAACGAAGATGCGCTTTATACGAAAATCGCCCGGTTGTCGCCGACCATGACTCGCACGAAGCTGGCGGAACAATTCACAGCGGCGGCCACCACCGATGTGCCAACGCGCTGGTGGGAGAAATGGATGGCATGGTGCGGACGAATGCGTAACGAGGCGTTGACTGGCCGATCTATCGCAGCTTTTGACCGCGAACCGAGCCGTGCTAACAACGAACTGCTTGCTCTGATTCCGAAGTTGCTGGCTTGGGATGGTGAATCGCTCATTCGATTTGCAAGCTGCGTATTGTGCGGATCATCCAAACAGTTGGAAGAACTCGCCACGTTGGAACGAGACGGCGAATTTTCAGGCCAATTGCGTGGCAAACTAGGCCGCTTGCTCGAAGACATCACCGGCAGTGAAATTCGCACACTTGACGATATTGGAATTATTTCCAACCCACGCTCCGTGCTGGTTCATGGCCCGCTAAAACTTTGTCTGGGCGGCGCATGGTTGGATTTCGGAATTTTGCATGGGTCTTTTCGTTTATCTCAAACAGACATTGAACGGGCCGAAGAAATCGAGACTTCATCTTTGCGCTGCACGACGATTGAAAACGAAACGACGTTTCACGAATTGGCTAAACTCCGGAGCGGCGAACTGCTTATTTGCACCAGCTACCCCGGCAGTGGCACGGTGGCATTGCTCCGACGTTTGCCGCCAAAGATTGATTGCTGGCATTTTGGCGACAGCGATGAGGCCGGCTTTGAAATTCTTCGGGTGCTCCGGGATAAATCAGGGCGCGATTTCCGTCCGATGCACATGCAAGTTGGTAGAATTCCGTTTGAGCAGGAATCTCTTGGTCGCCCGACACAGAAAACCTGGCCATTCTACCGACAATAAAACCGACCATGCAAACGGCGCTTTGCCGGCGCAAACTTGCGTCCGACTTCAGATTGCGGTATGTATTTCTTCAGTGAAAACGATGTCCTTCAATCAAATGAAACGGCAGGAAGCGCAAAGCCGGATGTCGGCCGTGCGCAAGGCTCGTCGCAGTCCAAAGGCGGCGGCGGCACTTCAACGCCGGGCTTCATTGGTGGGTGACGGTGCGAAGTGGCGTATCACCAATTTGAATCAAGTGGCCCGCGCCATTGCCAGATGGGCATAACCGTGGGATTTTCCCTTCGACAATTCTCCAAAGTTTTCAAGATACGCGATGCGGACGGAAAACCGTATGTCCTCATCGGCGGCCAGGCGGTGAATTATTGGGCGGAACACTATTTGCCCGCCGACCCTCAACTTGAAAAATTACGGCCGTTCACCAGCGAGGATATTGATTTCAAAGGTGGTCACGCGGATGTCCAGCGCATCGCCCGGCAGTTGGAATTAAATCCAAGCTATCCGCCCAAAGTGCAGATGACCGCGCTGTCAGGATTCATTGCTTTTCAAATCGGCGACCTGAAATCAGCCATTGAAGTTGTCCGGCGGATTCCCGGAATTTCAGATGCCCATACGCCAGCCATCCAAGCCGAGTGGGAAGGACAAACCATCCGGGTTCTTGATCCCATTTCACTGCTGGCCTGCAAACTGGAACTCGCGGCAACAGTGTCGCAGGAGAAACGGCAGGATGTGGCACATCTGAAAATTTTGCTGCCCTGTGTCCGTGCATTCCTGGGCGAACTTCTTAAGCAGGTTGAACTCGGCCAGCTACCGGCAAAGGACTGGTTGAAGGTCACCAATCAAGTGCTGAAATTGACGACTGACAAGCGCGCCAAAAAAATCACCGGCAAGCATCAGATCAACTGGCCGGAAATTCTGCCGCTGACTGCCATCGCCAAAAGCCAGAACGAGAAAATCAGACGGTTTCGGGAACAGCAATTGGAACAGGGCTACAAAAAATCGAAGGGCGTTTCCATCTGATGTGATGGCCGGCGCTTTGACTGGCCGGCTTGCTTCCAGGTATTCAGCAACCGGCCAGACAAATCGCCTCAATGGAAACCTAGACGGTCACGCACTCACCGGTCGTTCTAAAACCGCGCTCAACTCCGCCGTCGTCCGTTCATGCCACTCCCGACCTGCTCCGTTTCGCTGCTGGTTTCAGAACGCCCGTTCAGTGCTTGGTAATTTGCACATGAGCGCATCAATTTGAGGTGTTCAGTCGAATGGAATCTTTGGCGGCTTTCTGGAATTGGAAAGCCGGTCATTTTGGTTAGACACCATCCCTTTATCAGAAAATAAGGCTGCAAATCGAGCAACGGCCGCGCAATTTCCGCGCAACATCCGGCGTGGCGTCCGGCGCAACATCCGCCGAATCATCCGCGCAACATTCGGGCAACGTCCGCGCAACATTCGGGCAACGTCCGCGCAGTATTCGTGCAACAGTCGGGACGTGTCCGGGCAGTTGGCGGGAGACATCTCACAAAACGCCGAAGAATGTCCGCGCCAAAGTTTGCACCAAAGTTGGCGTGATGGTTCGCAAATGACTTGGTATTTACCGCCGCAGTCCACGCACAGTCTGCGCAACATCCGGTGAATCATCCGGGCATTCGCCGGGTAACAGCCGCGCAGTGTCCGAGCAGTTGCCGGGAAACATCTCATGCAACGCCGGGGAATGTCCGCACAGCGATTGGCACAATAACAAGGAAGCGCCCTGGCAATTGCCACTGAAGTCCGTGTAGCAGTTCGCCTCGCTGCCACGCAGCATCCAGTGAATCATCCACGCAATTTCCGATGCGGTATTCGTACAACGGCTATGCAACGCCTGCGAAATAGAACACGCAACAAATATGCTTAGTCCTTGAACAATCCTTGCCCACGTCAGTCGCAAGGACGCGAACTATCCACTTCCGCGCACAGTCCGCAGGCGTGTCCAGTCCGTGACCGCAAGCTTGTCACAATCAGGCCGATTCCAAAACCCGGCGTTGGCCGTAATCAGTTCGAGAATCGAGTGCGTCCTTTGAATGTCCACGTGTTGGTGTCATACTTGGCTGTCCTCAACGTTCTTTGTTCGTGTTCCAAGTTCATTCAACGCCACAGACGGTTTGCATCTTAAAGGATTCTTTACTCGCCTTAAATCTGCCTTGTGGCCTAAACTTCGCCTGTGCCAACGGTTGACCTATGAAAATCCTGCTAACATTCACCGGCTTTCACGATCCGTTTGCTGAAATTTCTGCCTCGGGTGAGAAGGAATCCGGCCCGGTGCTCACCGTTGCGTCGGAACGGCAGTTTGATCGAGTCTATTTGTTCTCCACTCCCAGCACGGCGGAGATTTCCGCGCAGACCCAGGCTGAATTGCAAAAACGCAGCAAGGGTTTGACCGTCGAGATTTGCGAGGCCCCGCTCAAGGATCCCACCAACTATTTGGGTATCTTGAAGCAATTGCGAACTCATTTTAAACGAATCCATCGCGACCAGCCGAATGCGGAATATTTCATCTGCGTCTCATCCGGGACGCCGCATATGCACGCGAGTTGGCTCATGTTGGCGGCCAGCGGTGAAATTCCGGCGCGCGTCTTGCAAACGCGGGCGGCGAAATTCGTTCGCGAAGGCGAATCTCGTGTCACAGAGATTGATTTCACCAACCCCCAGTTTCCCCAGATCAAGCCGTTTGGGGCATTGCCGGACGCCGACCAGAACCAGGATTTCCAAGCGCTCTGCGCTGTGTTGGGCATTGTCGGGGATCATGAAATCTTTTTGCGCGAACTGCAATCCGCCTTCACGCTGGCCCAGTATGACTCACCAGTGCTATTGTTGGGGGAAACCGGAGCCGGCAAGGAAGTTTTTGCCAGCCTCATTCACCGCGCGAGCCCTCGGGCGGCCAAACCCTTTATCCCCGTCAATTGCGCAGGATTCACCGAGGAATTGATTGAGAGCCAGCTCTTCGGCCATCGCAAGGGTGCGTTTACCGGTGCCCATGTCGACCATGACGGCTTTTTCAAGACGGCAGACGGCGGTACCCTCTTCCTCGATGAACTCGGTGAAATGCCCCTCGCCTGCCAAGCCAAACTCCTTCGAGCTATCCAACTCGGAAAAATCCAGCGGCTCGGTGACAACCGCGAAACCACCGTCAACGTCCGCGTGATCGCCGCTACCAACGTGGATATCAAATCGGCCGTTGAGAGCAAGAAGCTCCGAAAGGACCTCTACTTCCGGTTTCAGGCCAATCTCCATATCCCCGCCTTGCGTAATCGGCGCAGTGACATCCCCAAGCTCGCGCTTCATTTCTTGGAGCGATGGAATCAGAAATACCAAAAGCCTCGCCGCCTGTCGCAGTCGGCGCTCATTGCCCTGATGAAACATCCTTGGCCCGGAAATGTCCGCGAGCTTGAAGGCGTGGTCGTTAATTCTGCCCAACTGTGCCCCGGTAAGGTGATCGAGGCAGATAAGCTCCTATTCGACGAAGTCCTGGCTTCCTCGGGCCTCGACGCCCTGCCCGAGCCGCAGGAGGGTTTTGATTTGAATGAGTATCTGGCCACCGTCCGACAGCGGCTTATTGAGCGCGCGATGAAAAGGTCGGAAGGCAATCGCACCAAAGCCGGCAATTTGTTGGGGGTAAGCCCCCAGGCCATGAGCCAGTATCTGCGCAACCGCGAATGAAACGTCCCTTGAAGACATTTAAATCTACATTTAAGAACGGCGCTGACTGGGAAACGCCTGTATCACGTGAACAGACTGTATTTGTGTTGTTTGCATCAATTATGACGCTTGGCACGTTACCAGCGAATGCTTGGATAGAATGTCTGACCTCGTGGCAAAAACCATCGGCGGGGAGGAACTCATGAAGTCCAACAACTTCGAGTTTCTCCGCCCCGCGTTTCCGGAGCTCGCCGACCTCGGCGGGTTCGCTGAACGCTACGTTTTTTCCGACCCGGCCAGCGCCTTGGTCAAACTGCGACTTTTCGCCGAATCCATGGTCTCGGCGATTTACAGCCGCCACCAACTCCCGCGCCCATATCAGTTCAATCTGAATGACATGCTCAATGACGACATGTTCGTCAGCATGATTCCCAAGCCGGTCTGCTTCAAACTCCATCAGTTGCGCGTTCAGGGGAACAAGGCCGCGCACGGCGCCGACACCGTCAAACCCCAGATCCCAGTCTGGCTGACGCAGGAAGCTTACGACCTCGCCTGTTGGTTCTTTCTTTCTTTTTGCGGCGGCAGCAAGGATGCCTGCCCGGCATTTATTGCTCCCAAGCCCATGGCGGAGGCGGAAGCCGAATCTCAGAAGGCTGGCGTTGACCGCCAGCTTGCCGAGCAGGAGGCACGGATGGCCCAGATTCTCAGCGACCTTGAGGAAGCTCGGGCCAAGGCTAAGGTTGCCGAGAAATCCAAGGAGGAACTTCAGCTGATCCTGATCCAGACTCAGTCCGCCGCCAACGTCCTGCATTTCGACGAGGCTACGACTCGTCGCCGACTGATTGACACGATGCTCATTGCCGCCGGCTGGAATGTCGGTGCGAACGGACAGAATACGGCCGAAGTGGTGCAGGAAATGGAGGTGCTTCATCAGCCGACCAATTCCGGCATCGGCTACGCGGATTATGCACTGAAGCACCCCGAGAGCGAGAAACCGCTCGGCGTGGTCGAGGCCAAAAAGACTGCTGAGAATGCGCAGAAAGGCCAGATGCAGGCGAAGTATTACGCCGATGGCCTGGAAAAAATGCACGGTCAGCGTCCGGTGATCTTCTTCACCAATGGCTACGACCTTTTCATCTGGGACGACACCAAGAACGAGCCCCCGCGCAAGATTTACGGCTTCCACTCCAAGGACAGTCTTCAGTATCTCCATTTCCAGAACGAGCACCGTGATCCGTTGCTCGCGCACCTTACGCCGTCCGCGCTCATCGTGGACC
>Ga0247670_1000023_pt1 | contig 53329 bp, 48 predicted proteins | sample CNK11_metaG_FD_183042 | JGI IMG/M metagenome (GOLD analysis project Ga0247670, IMG submission 183042) | Soil microbial communities from Purdue University Martell Research Forest, Indiana, United States - CNK11 | ecosystem: Environmental > Terrestrial > Soil > Temperate forest > Bulk soil...
GGTGACGGTCAAGTTGGGGCAAGTTGTGGCGGTCAACGAATTCGGTGCCACGGATTTCTTCGACCTTCTGGTGAATGACGAACTCGGCTATGCGCCCAATGCCCTCTTCAACGCCAAACAGCCTTTCAGCCCCGCCGGCAAACCGGGAGTGATTGTTTGGGGCGACTTGTCGGTGGTGACGCCCGGGCTTTATGCAAAAGCCGGCGTCTTTGCCGCGTATGACAACCCCTACCGTCCTGACGACTATGGCGTTGATTATACCGACGATTTTAAGCACGGCGCGGTGGTTTCCTTTGAAGCTGGCTATCAGGAGCAAAATAAAAATTACTCCGGCGTGTATAAAGTGGGCATCAACGTTAATAATCTGGCCGTTTATTCCAATCCAGACACGGGGGTAAATTATCGCGGAAATTTCACCGCCTACGGGCTGGCGGAAAAGACGGTTTATCATCCGACGGCGGAAAGCGGAAAGCTTGATAAAAACAAAGGACTCGATCTACTGCTGGAGTTTGTCGGCGCGCCGGGTGATCGCAATCCGCTGGAGTTTGAAGTCACCGCCGGCACCCGTTACACCGGTTTGATACCGGGCCGGGATCTGGACAAAACTGGATTTGGCGTCATCTACTCAAGAAACGGCTACGCCTATAGTGATGCCAATGAGGCGACTCACGGCAACAGCCTCGGCGGTGAGACCACGCTTGAATTGACTTACCAAATCAATCCTCTGTCATGGTTCTCCCTGCAATTCGACAATCAATTCATCATTGATCCTGGCGGCGACGATCAGCGCAGTGGAATTCTGGTGCTCGGATTGCGCACTATTTTCCGTTTTTAAACCTTCAGCCAGTCAATTTTTAAGCAACATCATGAATCCCTATCTGGCAGAATTTACCGGCACGGCCTTGCTGATTCTACTGGGCGACGGCGTTGTGGCCAATGTGCTGCTCGGAAAATCGAAAGGTCAGGGTGGCGGCTGGATCGTCATCGCGACCGGCTGGGGCCTGGCGGTGACAATGGCCGTTTACGCCGTCGGAACCATCAGCGGCGCACACTTGAATCCCGCGGTGACCATTGGTCTGGCCGTCATCGGCAAATTCGCACCCGCCAAAGTCGCCGGCTATGTCGCGGCGCAAATCTCCGGCGGAATGTTCGGCGCGATGCTCGTCTGGCTGGCCTATCTGCCGCATTGGAAAGAAACCCCCGACACAGGTGCCAAGCTGGCGGTCTTTTGCACCGGGCCTGCGATTCGTTCGGCACCAGCCAACCTGCTTTGTGAAATCATCGGAACCGCCACGCTGGTCTTCGGTGTTCTCGCCATTCCCTCGGGCGCGAATTTGACCCAGCCAGGATGGGCAACGGGTTTTGGCCCAGTGCTGGTCGGGTTGCTCGTTTTCGCGATTGGTCTGTCTCTCGGCGGTCCGACAGGATATGCGATCAATCCAGCCCGCGATTTGGGGCCGCGGTTAGCCCACGCGATTCTGCCCATTGCCGGCAAGGGTGGCTCGGACTGGCGTTACGCGTGGATTCCAATTGTTGGTCCGGTGCTCGGCGGCATTCTCGGGGCCTGGGCTTACCGGCTGCTTTACGCTTGAACCCAATTACGATTCAAACTTAACTCTCAATATCCCATGAAATATATTCTTTCTCTCGACGCCGGAACCACCAGCGTGCGCGCCATCGTGTTTGACCAGGAAGGCCAGGTTCGCGCAGTGGCCCAGAAAGAAATCCGCCAGATTTTTTCCAAGCCGGGCTGGGTGGAACAAGACCCGCAGGAAATCTGGTTCACGCAACTGAGCGTCGCCGTGGAAGCACTGGGCCGCGCCCAGATCCGCCCGAGCGATATCGCCGGTCTGGGCATTACCAACCAGCGGGAAACCACCGTCGTCTGGGATCGCAAGACCGGCGACGCGGTTTACAACGCCATCGTCTGGCAGGACCGGCGCACGGCGGAAGCGTGTGACGAACTTCGTGCCGCCGGTCATGACAAAAAAATAAACGAACGCACCGGACTGCTGCTGGATTCCTATTTCTCCGGCACCAAGATCGCGTGGATTCTCGACAATGTGCCGGGCGTTCGGGCCCGAGCCGAGGCGGGCGATCTTCACTTTGGCACGGTGGATACCTGGCTGGTCTGGAAAATGACCAGCGGCCATCATGTGCATGTGACCGATCCGAGCAATGCCTCGCGCACCCTGCTCTACAACATTCACACCGGCAAATGGGACGAGGATCTGCTCAAGCTCTTTCGGATTCCCGCCAGCCTGCTTCCTGAAGTCCGCACCTCAAGTGAAGTATATGGCGAAGTCAGCACTTCGCTTGGTTTGCAAAAAGTGCCCATCGCGGGCATCGCGGGCGACCAGCAATCGGCATTGTTCGGTCAGATGTGCGTGCATCCGGGCCAGGCCAAAAACACTTACGGCACCGGCTGTTTTCTCCTGCAGAATCTTGGTTCCAAACCGATCACCTCCCGCAACCGGCTGCTGACGAGCGCTGCCTGTCAGATCGGTAAAAAACGCGAGTTCGCGCTGGAAGGCAGCGTCTTCATTGGGGGAGCCGTAGTGCAGTGGTTACGGGATGGCTTGCGGCTGGTGCGTTCCGCCGATGAAGTCAATCTGCTGGCCAACTCGACGCCGGACAACGGCGGCGTCTATCTGGTTCCGGCGTTCACCGGGCTGGGCGCACCGCATTGGGATCCGTATGCGCGCGGTGCCATCGTCGGCATCACGCGGGACACTTCCGCCGCGCACATCGCCCGGGCAGCGCTCGAAGGCGTGGCATATCAGGTCGCCGATTTGATTGACGCGATGCACGCCGACACCGGCAAACGATTGAAAGAACTGCGCGTGGATGGCGGCGCGAGCCACAGCGCCTTCATGATGCAGTTTCAGGCGGATTTATTGCAAATTCCTGTCGTTCGCCCGGCGGTGACCGAAACCACGGCGCTGGGCGCGGCGTATCTCGCCGGTCTGGCGGTCGGCTATTGGAAAAATCTCGAAAGTATTTCCAAGCAGTGGCAGGTTGAGAAAGTGTTTGAGCCGAAAATGCCACGGTCACAAGTGGCGGAAATACGTTCTCGCTGGAATGACGCTCTAACGCGTGCCAAAGATTGGGAGCCGCACGTTACGGCAAAAGCAAACAGCAAGAAGAGTTCTAAAAAATGAAATCGAACGTCCGAAAAAACGACCCGTATTGAATCTATGAAACGAGACGAAATGTTGCAGCAGGCACGCGAACACGTTCAGCCTTGGGACATCATCATTGTCGGCGGCGGCGCGACCGGCGCGGGCGTGGTGGTGGATGCGGCCACGCGAGGCTACGCGACGTTGTTGCTCGAACAACATGACTTCGGCAAAGGCACTTCCAGTCGGAGCACCAAGCTGGTGCATGGCGGCGTGCGCTACCTGGAACAAGGCAACGTGTCGCTGGTGATGGAGGCGTTGAAGGAGCGCGGACTCCTGCGCCAAAACGCGCCGCATCTGGTTAGTGAACTGGCGTGCGTTGTGCCCAGCTACGCCTGGTGGGAAGGACCGTTCTACGGGATCGGCCTGAAGCTTTATGAGATGCTGGCCGGCAAATACGGCTTTGGAAAATCGCAGACCATTTCCAAGGAGGAAACACTTCAACGTCTGCCTAACGTCAATCCCGACGGACTCACCGGAGGCATTGTGTATTACGACGGTCAGTTTGATGACACGCGGTTGCTCATCAATCTGATCGCCACGGCAGCCGAACAAGGCGCCACCCTTCTTAATTATGCCAAGGTTACCAGGTTGAACAAAGGCAGTGACGGCATTGTGAACGGAGTGACCTGGCAGAACCTCGAGACCGGCGAGACTTCCACCGCGCACGCCAAAGTCGTCGTCAATGCCACCGGCACCTTCACGGATTCCGTCCGCCGTCTCGCCGAGCCTGACGCCAGCCAGATGATTGCACCCAGCCAGGGCGCTCACTTGGTATTCGACCGCTCCTTTCTGCCGGGGAAGGACGCGATCCTCGTGCCGCATACCAAGGATGGACGCGTGATGTTCGCCATCCCGTGGCATGGTCACACTTTAGTCGGCACCACCGATACGCCGATGAAAGAAACGTCGCTGGAACCGGTCGCACTTGACGAAGAAATCGAATTCATTCTGGAAACGGCGAGGTTATATCTGGAAAAAAAGCCTTCCCGTTCCGACATCTTGAGCGTCTTCGCGGGAATCCGTCCGCTGGCGAAATCCGGCGAAGGCGGCAATACCGCTGCCATCTCACGCGATCATGTGATTCATATTGACAAGAGCGGACTGCTAAGCATCACGGGTGGCAAATGGACGACCTATCGCAACATGGCCCAGGGCGGCGTGGATCAAGCCGCGACTTTGGCGGGTTTGCCGGACAAGCCGTGCCGGACCCAGAACCTGAACATTCACGGTCACCATTCCAATGCAGCGACCTTCGGTTCGCTTTCTTTTTATGGTTCCGACGCCCCGGCGATCCGCAAACTTATCACGGACGATCCGAAGCTGGGACAACAATTGGATTCGCAGTTGCCGTATGTTGAGGCTGAAGTCGTCTGGGCGGCGCGCGCGGAAATGGCCCGCACGGTCGAGGACGTGCTTGCCCGTCGCACTCGCGCGTTGTTTTTGAATTCCATGGCCGCCATTCGCATGGCTCCCCGGGTTGCCACCCTTTTAGCAAGGGAACTGGGCAAAGATGCAATTTGGCAAGCCGACCAGATCAAAGCATTCAATCAAGTGGCCAGTGGCTATCGCGTCATAAGCTAAAGCAAATGGACGCGAAATTGCAGACAATAAAACAAATGCTTGTTTCGAGAAGTCCTTTTAGAGTGAGACTACGAGGTGGCTGTTTAGAGGGACACCTTCAATCGAAGGATTGAATGAAAACGCGCATGGCCGCATGAGTGGCGGCATTTGAAAGTTGACGCAATTCGCAAATTGAGCAGATTGCGTCCACGAGGGACGAATTTTATGAAATCGGATTAGCCGGCATCCGCTCAACCAAAACGCTTTCCAAAAATTATGGAGCACGAAGAAACAAAACCTGAAGCGCCGCACATTTTGGAAAAGGAAATCAAACCGCCGCCGCCGCGCAAACAGGGACGCCACCGCAAGATTCTTCTAGCCGGCATCGCCGGGTTGGTTGTTTTGGTCGCGGTGATTTTATATTATCGCCATTTCATTGCGCCCTACGAATCCACCGATGACGCGTTCATTGACGGTTACGTCACCTTGATCAGTCCGCGCGTGCCCGGTCAGGTCACGCGGTTGCTGGTCACGGACAATCAGGGGATCAAGGCGGGCGACGTGCTGGTGGAAATTGATCCGCGCGATTACGAGGCCAGTCTCTCTCAAGCCAAAGCCGATCTGGCGGCGGCGAGCAGTCAGGCAAATCAATCCCGCGCACAGGTCAAAGTGAGCGAGGCCAAAGTCGCGCAGGCGCGGGCGGCAGTGACCGCCGCCGAAGCGGAGGCGCAACGGGCGAACGATGATCTCAAGCGCTACCAGTCCGTTGAAAGCCGTGCCGTGTCCAAGAGCGCACTTGATCTGGCCCAAGCCCAGGCGCGAGCCGCCAACGCCAATTTGGAAGCCGCGCGCAGCCAGACCAACGCCGCCGAAGCGGACGTGACCTTGAGCAAAGCCGGAGTCGAGACTGCCACTGCCGCCGCCCAACAGGCGGAGGCCAAACTGCAACAGGCAGAACTGAATCTTTCTTACACAAAAATTATTGCTCCAATGGATGGGCGGGTTACCGCCCGCTCGGTGCAAATGGGTCATTATATTCAACCCGGCCAGGCGTTGCTGGCTCTGGTTCCTAAAGACGTGTGGGTGACGGCAAATTTCAAGGAAACGCAGTTGACCTACATGCACGCGGGACAACCGGTGGAGTTGAGCGTGGACGCTTACCCCAACAAAAAATTCAAAGGCAAGGTGGACAGCCTGCAAGCCGGGACCGGCGCGCGGTTCAGCCTGTTGCCGCCGGAAAACGCGGTTGGCAATTACATCAAAGTTGTGCAACGCGTGCCCGTCAAAATTATTTTCGATGAAGAATTGCCAACCAACTTGGACATCGCCCCGGGCATGTCCGTCGTGCCGACTGTGAAAGTCAAATGAGCGACACTGCGTCCAGTCCGGCAGTCGAATGGCGTCCGCGCGCCAATCCCTGGTTGATTGCACTGGCGGTGATGCTGGCGACGTTCATGGTCATATTGGACACGTCCATCGCCGTGGTGGCGCTGCCATACATCGCCGGAAATCTTGGCGCGACGCAGGATGAATCCACCTGGGTATTGACGAGCTATCTGGTGGCCAACGCAATCATCCTGCCGGCCAGCACTTGGTTCTCCAGTTTTTTCGGGCGCAAACGATTTTTGATCGGCTGCACGATTGTTTTCACAGCGGCTTCATTGCTTTGCGGCCTGGCCACGAGCATGACGATGCTGGTGCTGGCCCGCGTTTTGCAAGGCATTGGCGGCGGTGCCATGCAGCCGTTGTCGCAGGCCATCCTGCTCGAGAGTTTTCCGCCGGCCAAGCGCGGCGCGGCCACGGCCTTGTTTGGCATCGCCATTGTGGTTGCGCCCGTTCTGGGTCCGACCTTGGGCGGCTGGCTGACGGACAATTGGTCGTGGCGCTGGACTTTTTACATCAATCTGCCCGTGGGCTTGCTCGCGTTTTTTTTGATGTCATGGCTGGTGGAAGATCCGCCCTACATTCGTGCCAAGCGGGCGGGCCGCATTGACGGCATTGGATTTGGCTTGGTGGCGCTGTGGCTGGCGACGTTGCAAATCGTCCTCGACAAAGGGCAGGATGCCGACTGGTTTTCGGCCATCTGGTTGCGCTGGTTCACCGTCATTTCCGTCCTGTCCTTCATCGGATTTATCGTGCGCGAACTGACGGCTAAAAATCCGCTCGTGGATTTGAGCGTTTTCAAGAACCGCAATTTCGCCGTGAGCTGCGGCCTGTTTGGATTGTTCGGCTTTGCACTTTATGCGCTGATCACTCTGCAACCTTTATTTCTTCAGTCACTGCTGGGTTATTCCGCCTATGATGCCGGGCTGAGCGTCAGCCCGCGCGGTTTAGGCGCGTTTGCCGCGCTGTTTTTTGTCGGCGCATTGGTGGGCAGGGTTGATTCGCGCCTGCTGGCCGGACTTGGCTTCGCAGCGGTCGGGCTGGCCAGTTTTCTGTTATGCCGGTTGAGTTTGCAAATGACGCTCAGCAACGTTGTCCTGCCAAACATGATCGCCGGTTTTGGCATCGGTTGCATTTTCGTGCCGTTGACCACGCTGGCGGTCGGAACGCTGCGCAACGAACAGATCGGCAATGCTTCCGGCCTCCAAAATCTGATCCGCAACATCGGCGGCAGCATCGGGCTCTCCTTTGTTTCCACCCTGCTGCAACGCTATTCGCAAACCCACCAGTCCATGATGGCCGGCCAAATGTCCCCGCTAAATTCTCAATACGAACAAAAATCAGCAGTGCTGCAAAGAGTGTTCGAGCAACAGTTCAGCCCGCCGGACGCCCTGGCGCGGGCGCACGGTTTTCTTTACCACACGTTGCTCCAGCAGTCCGACTATTGGGCGTTTATGAATGTGTTTCTCGTGGTCGCCGGTTTTTGCGCGTTCAGCGTTTTATGCGTGTTAGCTTATGAAAAGCCCCGGAAGGTTCATGCCGTGGCCCTGAGTGATTAGTGACCAACGATGATATGAAACAACTCCTTCTCATTGATCAAGAGTTCGGCGCGGGCGCCAGCACCATTGGTGCAACAATCGCGAAGCGGCTGGGTTGGAATTTTTTCGACCAGGATCTCACCGCTGAAATCGCGCGACAGGCCAGGATTCCGGTTGAAGACTGTCATCGGCGCCTGGAACGCAAGGATCCTTTCCTCCACCGATTGATCAATGTCCTCTGGCGCGGCAGTTTTGACCGGAACCTGCCGTCACCCGACCTGGCCATTTTAGACAGCAACCGGCTGGCTTTTTTGCTTGAACGAGTCATCAGACAAACTGCTGAAAAGAAACCGTGCGTCATCATCGGTCGCGGTGCTCCGTATTTTCTTCGCGACCGCACCGACATTTTTTGTGTGTTTCTGTATGCCCCGCGCGAACTCAAGTTCCGACGGGCGTTCAAGCGTTTCGGCAACGAAGCAGAGGCCATCCATTTGGTGGACACCATTGATGAAGACCGCCGGAAGTTCACAAAACACCAATATGGTCATGATTGGCCGAACCGGCAGTTATTCCATGCCATGATCAACACGAGCATCGGCGACGAAAATACGGGCGAGGCAATCCTGCATCTGCTTCACGCCGCGAATCGAAACGAGGAGGCGAGCAAGACATGAGACCGGCAATGGTCATTTTGGCAGGGTGTCTGGCTCTATTCACCGGCTGTGCCGTGGGACCGGACTATCAACCGCCCAAAGCAAATGTATCCGCACAACAGTGGACCTCGCCTCTCACCGGCGGTGAAACGAACGGGCCGGCTGACCTTGCGACTTGGTGGAAGAATTTCGGCGATACCAATCTGGATTCGCTCGTGACGGTGGCCATCCAATCCAATCTCACGCTGCGTGTGGCGCAAGCTCACGTGCGTGAAGCCCGCGCCGAACGTGACGTGGTGTCTGGAAGCTTCTGGCCTTCGGTGGGAACATCGGGTTCCTACTCGCGGAATCGCTATGGCGCAAACAGTTTCCCACCCCTGCCGGCTGGCACTCCGCTGGATTACAACCTTTACAATGCCGGTTTCGATGCCGCATGGGAAATTGACATTTTTGGTGGCACACGGCGAACCATCGAAGCCGCCGGCGCTGAAATTGGCGCTGCCATGTTCAGCCAGCGCGATGTGCTGGTTTCGCTGCTGGCGGAAGTGGCGAGGAATTATATCACGGCGCGTGCTTACCAGCAGCGTCTCGCCATCACGCTTCAAAATATCCAGGTCCAGCAGGAGATTCTGAACCTGACCAGCAACCGTTTTGAAAACGGATTAACCAGCGATCTCGACGTTCAACAGGCCAAGGCGCTGCTGACGGCGACCGAGGCGGAAGTGCCGACGTTGAAAACGGGGTTTGACCAGTCCGTCCATCACCTGGCCGTGCTGCTTGGCCAGCCGCCGGGCGCGTTGTTGGACGAAATGTCCGTTGAAAAACCCATTCCTCTGACACCGCCAGCCGTGCCGGTGGGGTTGCCGTCCGATTTGCTGCAACGCCGTCCCGATGTGCAAAAATCCGAACGCGAACTGGCCGCCGCCACGGCGCGCATCGGTGCCGCCAAGGCGGATTTGTTTCCGAAATTTTCGCTGACCGGTTTTGCCGGTCTGGAAAGTATTTCAACGGCCAATTTTTTTAATTACGCCAGCCGCTATTGGTCCGCCGGCCCGACTGTGCAATGGGAACTCTTTCAGGCCGGCAGCATCCGGGCCAATGTCCGCGTCCAGAATGCCCGTCAGGAGCAGGCGCTGGATGCTTATCAGCAAACTGTGTTAGACGCATTGGAAGACGCCGAAAACGCGCTCACCGCTTATGCGAGAGAACAAACCCGCCGCGAATCTCTGTCCCAATCGGTGCAGGCGAATGAACAGGCGCTTGAATTGTCCACGCAACTTTACAACAACGGCTTGGCGGATTTCTTGCACGTTTTGGATTCCGAACGTTCACTCTATGCAGCCCAGGATGCGCTGGTGCAAAGCGATCAAACGGTCTCGCTCAATCTGGTGCAACTTTACAAAGCACTCGGCGGCGGCTGGGAGGAAGAACTCAAAACCATCTCGGTCTCGTCAAAAAGCCGTTATTAGTGATCGGGTGGAAGGTTTTGAGAGTTCAATCATGATTCGATTTCCAGCCGAACGATCTGACAGGTCAGAACATATCAGGCCGAGGATTGCGTTCGGCGAGCCGTTAACGCGTTCAACAGCGAACTTTAATTGCTTCGCAAAACAAAGTCTGAAGCCGGAATGCTGAAGGGCGATGCGAGTCCAAAGGCCGGCCCTCTGTGTGGGGCGCTTGATATGCCCTTTGCCGGTTTGGTCGGACAATTGGCGGGAGCATTCGCCAGGTGTTGAACCGCCGCCAAAAATTTTGCCATCACGTCAGACGTTCTCGTCCATGCGGACGCTGAAGGTCAAGGATGGGTCCAACGGGAACAATCCGCGTAGGATTGATGTCATCGTGCGTGAGGTAATAGTGCCGTTTGATGTGATCGAAGTTGACGGTCTCCGCAATGCCCGGTTGTTGATAAAGGTCGCGTAAATATTCATCCAGGTTTGGATAATCCACAATCCGTCGGAGATTACATTTAAAATGGCCATGATAAACGGCATCAAACCGTATCAGGGTGCAAAAAAGCCGCCAGTCGGTTTCCACAATGTGATTGCCGAAGAGATACCGGCGATTACCCAATCGCTCTTCCAGTTGATCCAGGGCGGCGAACACCGCCCGCACCGCCTTTTCATAGGCAGTTTGAGTCGTCGCAAATCCCGCCTGATAGACTCCGTTGTTTACATTTTCATAAATAAACGCACTCAGGCGTTCTTGCTCATCCGCAAGGTCGGCCGGAAATAAATCAACCGCCGAATCCCCGAAACGGCTGAAGACACCGTTGAACATCCGGCAAATGTCATCTTCGGAGTTGTTGACGATTTGCCGGGTTTCATTGTCCCAAAGCACCGGCACACTCACGTGGCCGGAATATTTTGCATCCGCTGCGAGATAGGCTTCGCTGAGAAACTGGAAACCATTGACCGTATCCCGGCCAAACCCAGGGCCGTCGCGGAAGGCCCAACCACGTTCGTCGCGAACGGGGTCGGCCACCGTGACGCCAACGGCTTGTTCCAGGCGTTTCAGCTTGCGGACGATCAACGTGCGGCAAGCCCAAGGACAGGCGAGCGAAATATAAAGGTGGTAACGGCCTGGGGCCGCAGGAAACGGCGAGGAATTGTCAGCGGTCACCCATGACCGAAAAGCATCAGGCTGACGCCTGAATTCGCCGGTGTCGACGCCTTTCACATGAACTGTGTTCATCGGGGCTTTTTAAATTTGACTCCACGGTTTTCAGAAGTCAAAGTCAATTCATCGTTTGGCTAATGTTTCAACTTCCAACACTTGCCAGACGACTCTGGAGTTTCGTTCCCTTGCTGAGGCAAGGCAATGGTATTTCCACGAAGACATAACCCCGGCGAAGGTTCGGAACTCTTCAACGGTGAAGCATCCAAAGTGGCACCGGCTGGCTGATGGGAATGGGCTAAATGGATTCAATATCTGCCTTTTGGCGCGTCCGAACTTTCACCATCGGTATTTCGGCGTCTTCCAGCGGTTGAAAAAGGGTTGAAAACGAAACATTCAACGCCTTTGCAAGTCTTTCGATGCTTTGCAAAGAAGGATTTCTTACTCCTCTTTCGATGTCGGAAACGTAGGTGCGATGCAATTCGGCGCGCCAAGCCAGTTCGTCCTGGGAAATGCCGGTTTTCCCACGCCATTTTTTAATGACAAGCCCAAATCGTTTTTTTACGTCCTGGTCTTTCATGGATATTCGCCATTGGCATCACTGTTCCGATCATTAATGTCTGGCATGCCTTGGAATTGATTCATTGTTGGGTTCATCATGATTCGCCTATCAACTGGCTGTTGATGGCTTTGGATTCGGAGACTGTTTCAGTTGACTTATGGCAGCATCCACGGACCCTGCGCTTTGAACCTTGGGCGGGCGGATGACAAACGGGAGAATGGCGCTCACCAGCATGATACCGGCAATCAGTTCGAGCGCTTCAGTGTAGAAACCCGTGCTTTGGCGCACCTGCGCGATCAGGGTCGGCCCGCACACGCCGGCAAAACCCCAGGCCGTCAACATGAGTCCATAGATCGAGCCGACATTTCGTGAACCGAAAAAGTCGGCGGCAAACGCCGGCATCGTGCCGAAACCACCGCCATAACACAACAGGACGATGAAGGCGAGAACCGCCAACGCTCCGAAGCTGTGAATGCGAGAAAGCAGAAAGAAGACGATGGCTTGCGTCAGCATCATCACTTGAAACACGCGGATTCGACCGATGAAATCGGAACCCCAGGCCCAAAGCAACCGGCCGGCACCGTTGGCAATCGAAATGATCCCAACCAGTCCGGCGGCCACCACGACGGAAACATGAGTCGTCTCCTGCGCCAGCGGCGCGGCCTGGGAAATGATGGAAATGCCCGCCAGCGTGTTAAAAAAGAGGATCGCCCACAAACCATACCACTGCCAGGTTTTGAGAGCCGCGCCGAGCGTATAGTCATTGCCGGAGCGCTGCTGTTGCAGTTTGACCGGCGGATTCCATCCAGCCGGGCGATAACCATCGGGGGGATTTTTCATAAAAAACGCCGAGCCGGAAACCAGGATGAAATAGATGATGCCCAGGACGGTGAATGCTTCCGAAACCCCGAATGATGCGATCAAACGCTGGGCAACGGGTGCGGTGATGAGTGCGCCCGCGCCAAACCCAGCCACCGTGATGCCAGTGATCAAACCGCGTTTGTCCGGAAACCACTTGATCAGCGTGGCGAGGGGAACGATGTAACCCAGACCGAGGCCGATTCCACCCAGCACACCGTAACTCAAGGTCAGCAGCAGCAGATTGCCCTTGGCCTGGCCTGCGAGCACCCACCCCAAGCCGTAGCCGAGGCCGGCGACGGCAGCGATGCCGCGCGGGCCGCTGCGCTTCATCCACAAGCCGCCTGCAAAGGCGGCCAGACCGAGCATGAAAATGGCGAGCTCGAAAATCTGTGTGACCTGCGACACCGACCAGCCATAGCTTTGGGTCAGCGGAATCCGGAAGACACTCCAGGCATAGACTGCGCCCAGGGCGATTTGCATCACGATGCCCGCAATGGCGATTACCCATCGGTTTGAACTGTTTGTTTTCATAATTTTTTTTGAGTTAAATTAAATTGAGACAATTTTTAGGACTGGCGAAGTTGTGCTTCCAGCTTCCGACGCTCAGTGACATCGCGAACAATCCAGACTCTTCCATAATATTTTCCAGCCTTGTCCCGGACAGGCGATGAGTAACGGTCCAGAATCGTTCCATCAACCAGTTCAACGTCGTCGCAGACCAACTCATCCGGGTGGGTATAAAGGCAGGATACTTTCTTGAGAAACTCATCGGGGCGTTGCGTCTGCTTCATGAAGAATTTAAGCTGCTCGGTATAATTCTCGGAGATGTGGGCAGGAATTTTCCACAGCGCGCGATGCCGTTGATTTTGGAAAATTATTTCGCCATGATTGTCCACCACCAGAATGCCGTCCAAGTCGAAGTCCACATGGGCCTCGACGAGCATTGTTTTCCAGCGTGATTCGTCCTCTGCCTGGTCGCGGGCCGCTTCGCGCACGGCTGGCGGGCTGGACACGCCCGTATTCGCAACTCCGCCTTGCCCTTGATTTGAACTGCTTAAATTCATGCTGATTTATCCGTGGTAAGTTTCGTCAGTCACCGGTGCCCACCGCCGCCGCCAAAGCCCGCCCCACCGGCCGGTGGTGAAAATCCGCCGACATGGCCCGCTCCGCCGGCAGGTTGCGAAAATCCGCCGCCGAACGAACGGTAGTTGTTGAACCGTTGATCGCCCATTGCGTGGCCGAGGGTTTGTTGTTCCAAGTTGGCTCGCGGAGCTTCCGGAGCACGCTGCCAGCGTTGGCCGGTGTTTCGTTCCCAGGTGCCGGATGGATTATGCCGATAGACATTGCCGTCACTGCCGCTGTAAACATTGTGTGGTTCAGATACGCGCGGGGCTGCCGGGGCTATCGGAACCTGTGCGTGAAAGTTGCCGTTGTAGGCGCCCGACCGCACGATATTGGGGCGAGCTTCCACTCGGCTAGAGTAAGGGTTGAAGTGGGTGCCCCAATTATGCGACCATGTCCGGCCGTTCCACGCATTGAACCCGTAGTTGTGCCCCGCATGCACTATGCCGGGACCCCAGTGGTTATAAATGTCAACGTGATTCAGGCTGACATGATTGTAGTCATAGTGGTGGTGCCGCCAACCCCAGCCATGCGGGCCCCACCACGGATGGCACCAAGTTCCCAACCATTCACCGGCTCCGAACCCGAACCCGAACCCGATTCCCCAGTTGTCCGCAAACCCGGCGCCAAATCCATAAGTGCATGGCTCGCCCACCCAGTCGTTTCCGATATAGGGCGGATAATTCCAACCTGTGCCATAGACCACGACGTAGTCCGGGCACACTTCCGTGCCCAGATAACCGGGAGTATAGCCCACATAAACCTCATCTGGCGTCGAGCCGTAAATCTGCGCGTAGGTGACATAATGGAGTGGTGAACTCGCCGGGATGCTATAAATGACCGCCGGCACACTGGCCGCGACGACCCAGGGTCCGGTCGGCAATGCGGCGACAAACCACACTCCGTTTTCAACGCTGTAGTAGGTGTGCGCGTCCACTTCGATGACCGGTGTGGCGGTATTGACTGCGTAAAGCAGCGGAGTGCCTCCGATCGGCGCAAATTGTGGTGTGCCATCATAAGCCACATCCAGCTTCGCTTCGTTGCGTTCCACCGTGGCAGTCTGCGGAATCATGTTGGCAATGACCGCTTCGTTTGCCTGGGGCGTGCCGGGAACCGAGACGAGTGCATTGGCCTTCGGATGAGTCGGCGGGATCTTGGAAAAATCCTTTGGCAACTGATCATAGGGGACAAAATCCCACGGTCCTTCGAGTGAGCTGGCGCCGAACCAGCGGCCCGATATCAAGACGTAGTAACGCTGGTTCATGTCGAAGAAGAAAAGTGCGTTGTCACTGTTTTGAATTTGCATCAAATCGGTTCCCTCAATCGGCACCAGATTGGGCGCGCCTTCGGTCTGGATCAGTTCAGCGGGAACGGTGCTGACAAAGATGGCGGGCGTGGTGGTGACGGCGTTTGTGCTGGGAGGCATCAGGTCCACGCTCTGACCAGCCACCGCAGCTTGCCGCGCCGCCTCCAGCGAAGCGGGAGGACTGGAAGCCAAAGCCCAGGGTCCACCCACGTCCAACGCCTGATACCAATGGTCGGAAGCATTCAGATAAAAAACGCCTCCGGTTTTTAGGATCAGCGCCCGCGTGTTGATGACCCGCTCGATATCCAAATCCGGCATCGGTCGCAATGCCGGCGGCCCATCCACCAGCACCAACAAGGCTGGAATGGTGCTGTAGATGATGCGTGGCGGGTCGTTTTTAACCGGAACCGTGCTTGCTTTCTTCACGGCTTCAGACATGGCATAAGCCGCCTCGACGTGATCGAGAGCCACGGTCTTGCTGACGGTGGGAACATGCTTGCGGATGATCGCGAGGTATTCATCCTGAACCTCCGGAACCGAGGGAAACTTCGCCTGGGTCACTTCAATATCGTTGAGCGTGACGATCCGTGCCGCCTTGTCCACCTCCGCCCGGGCTTTCATCCAAAACACGCCATACAGCGGCGTTTTCGAGCCGACGGGCGTGATGGCGACTGCCGCCCGGGTTTCAAAATCGGCACCCTCCCACTTTTCGATTTGAGGCTGGTAGATGTCCACCTTGGTGCCGTTGTCTTCAAATTCGCGCGGCCAGGCAAGTTCCTTTCCGGCTGGTGTCGCTGCTTGACTGCTCACAGCCGCTGGCATGGCGGGCTGAACATACAACGGAATGGAGCATGCGATGGCAGCCACAAGCGCGACTGAGAACAGGTTGGATTTTTTCATGGCTTAAAGAATCAAAGTGGTTGTCGTCATGCGGGTGTTGTGCAAAGTGAAGTTCAAGTTTTCAGGTCAAAGAGAGAAAGGTCTGTTTCATCGTCATGTTCCTTGATGAGTGTTGTGGGGCAGGCGGTAAAAAACAGTTCCAGCGTCGGCCAGGCGATGGCTTCCAACAGATGCCCGCCGCGCATCTGGCCGTCACAAAATCCCACCGCGCCATGCGCGTGGATTTGCGGGGCGCCGTTGACCAAGGCGACATTGCCGATGAGTGAAATCAACTCCACCTGCTCCTTGATGGGAATGTGGCGATAGGCATTGTGTGCCCGATCGAACCAGCCGAAGCGCGCGCTCTGAAGCGCACCGATGGCGGTGAAATAACCCGCCGTGAGGTTTTCGCGCGCGGCGAATTCCGTGAGCCCGGAAAGGACTTCGTCACCCTTGGCAAAGACCACGGCGTAGGTCTTCTCGCCACCGGAATTTTCAGAGATCAGGCGGGACTGTAATCCGGGAGCCCGCCCTCGCTCCGTGACCGGACCGGGCCGGGTATAACCTTTCAGTGTTGGCAGGTCCGCCGCTTGCGCCAGGCCAAGACCACTTGCTGCAAGAAAGCCGCAAGTGGCCAGGCCAGATCCAATCCACTGACGCCGCGATATGGCCGATGGCCGGTTCATAAACTTGCCATATCAATTACGAACCGGTATTTCACCTGCCCTTTCACCATTCGTTCGTAAGCCTCATTGACCTGATCGATCGAGATGAGTTCCACATCGGAGACGATCCCGTGATCCGCACAGTAATCGAGCATTTCCTGGGTTTCGGCAATCCCGCCGATCATGGAGCCGGCGAACTGGCGGCGGCGTCCGATCAAATTGAATGCGGCAATGCCCAAGGGTTTCTCCGGCAGTCCCACCAAGGTCAGCGTGCCATCAACCTTCAATAAATTCAGGTAGGCATTGATGTCGTGTTCGGCGGAAACGGCGTCGAGAATGAAGTCGAAGCTGTTGAGATGCTTGTTCATCTCGCCCTGGTCTTTCGACACCACAACCTCGTGGGCCCCCAGACGAATGGCATCGGCCCCTTTCTCCGGTGAAGTGGTGAACAGGACGACGTGGGCACCGAACGAGCGGGCAAATTTCACCGCCATGTGGCCCAGTCCTCCGAGACCAACGATGCCGACTTTCTGCCCCTTGCTCACTTTCCAGTGTCGTAGCGGCGAATAGGTTGTTATGCCGGCACACAGCAATGGCGCCACCGCCGCAAGGTTTAACTTGTCGGAAACCCGGAGCACAAAGGCTTCGTCCACGACAATCGACTTGGAATACCCGCCGTAGGTGACCCCGCCAAGATGTTTGTCCTCGCTGTTGTAGGTCTGCACCGGACCATGTTCGCAATACTGCTCGAGTCCTTGCTCGCAACTGGAACAGGTCCGGCAGGAATCCACCATGCAACCGACCCCGGCCAGATCACCTTCCTTGAATTTCTCGACCTCGCGACCGACCGCGGTCACGCGCCCCACGATTTCGTGGCCGGGCACGCAAGGGTAAACCGTCTGGTGCCACTCATTGCGAACCATGTGCAAATCCGAATGACAGACGCCGCAGTAAAGGATTTCAATCTGCACATCGTTGTCACCGACGTCACGCCGCTGAATCGCGAACGGCCCCAGCGAAGCCGTGGCGGTCTGCGCCGCGTAGGCTTTGATGCCTCTGGGATTGGGATGGTCGCCACCGTTGGTGCTCCCAAAACGTGGGGTTGCAGTGGTCAAGCTTCCACTACGTAGATTGATGCTGGGTTGGGCTGCTTTAATCCGGTCAGATTTCTCTGACTTTTGATGAGTTTTTATTTTCATTTTCATAAGTTTTAAATTGTGAATCTGGTTCGGCAGTCAGACTCCCGAACATACTGACGCTTTCTTTTGCATAACGTGTGCCATGCGGCTGGAAGAGTTTCCATGTAGCTTGAATATGCGTGAATTCAACATCATAGGGTGATTCGGGGCCGGCGAGCTGGTTTCTTTGGAGTTCTGAAAGGCCATTGTGGCGTCGAGCTTTCGACACGGCGTCGTGTGCCCGTCGGAAGACATTAGAATGTGAAGGTCAACGCGGAGTAGGCAAAATCAATGTCGCGGTCCGGGCCGGTGGCCGCGATGAATGCGCCATGGAAGAAATGGGCATAACCGGCGTAAGCGCTGATATAACGATTGAGCCGCCAGTTCACCTGGGTGTCAATTTCGCCGCCAATCGCGCTGGCGTTGCTTCCGCCGCTGTCGCTGGCTCTCAGGATGCTGCCGGATGAAGTATAGACTGCATCCTGATCGTTCTCGCGCCAAAACTGGCGATACTGCACGAGCAAAGTCAGTTGTTTTACGCCGGGTTTGTTTTCCAACAAATCGAGAGTGAACCCCGGATGCACGTCAATGATGTTTTGCCGGCCGATGGCATCAATGGTGCCGAACTGGTCGTGGCCGGAGGGAAAGAGCTGGTCGAACGCGTCGCCGGGATGATTTTGACTTCCGCCGCTGGCGATGTCGAATCCGAGAAATGCCCGTGGCGTGAACAGCATTTGTTCGAGTGTGTATCCGCCGATGGCAGCGACGGAAAATGCCTCGGTATCCTGCCCATTGAACCGTCCTGTCTGATAATCGGCTTCGAGATCAAAATCAAACGGCTTGGGATTGGTTGTAAACCGCGAGCCGAAAGTATAGCGCCTTTCACCGGCGGTGGTTTGGTTAAAGGTGATGCTCTCCCGGTCAACATAGAAGGCATACGTTTCCAACTTTGTCTGTGCCGGCGCCAATGCGCCCGGAATCTTCCAGGTATCATAGATGCCGACAAGATAGGTGTCGTTAAATTCGTTATCGAATTCGAATTGCAGCACATGCACCGGACGCGCATAAAACACATCCAAGGTGTTCTCCGGCGTGGTCAAGGTTCCCCGCACTCCGTCCCAATTCCGGCGGACGTTTGTCCAATCGGATACTCCGATGAGACGCTGGGCGCCGAAAACCATGACTTGTCGCCCGCCGCGCAGAGTGAAACTCGCGTCCGTGGTTATCGGCAACGTGAAGTCGGCAAAAGCCTGATAAAGATCCTCCTGATTAACGTCGCTGGCGCGCGGTCCGCCGTCGCGACCCTGTTCCGTGGCGCTGATTCCCTGGACAAAAACCCGAAAATACGGACTCAAATGCAGGTCTGCATCGAGCAACACACGGATCAGATTGTATCCGTCTGGACTCTGGGGACCGCTCCCGAACAAATTGTTGTCGAAGTATTCATACCGATCGCGCACTTGCCCGCCGAACGTGAGGTAGCTGTCACCCTGTTTGTCCAGCGGGATATACTTGAGCGAATCGAACAGATTCGTGCGCGCCGCAGGATCTTTCAGATAGCTGTAGTCTTCATCGTAAGTAAGGGCTGTGAAAGCCGGTGGCGCCACAGCCGCCGGAATACTATCCGCCGCTTGGGCGCAGTTTATGCCGGCATAGACCATTACACTGGCCGCAAGCAGCGGGTGGGGGACTTTTATGAGGTTGCGGCCGTTGATGTTGCTTTCTGTTTTTTTCTTGTTTCTCATAGTCTGTGAACGGAGTTTGATTGTTACCATGCGGGTGTTGTGTGCTGTATCCTGGTTCTTAACAATTATCCTGGAATCGGTTTGGTGACCCTCGTTGGCGGGATTGTCCGCATGGCAGGTTTGTTCTCTGGCCCTCGAATGAATGCGGTGAAAATTCCAGTGGCCGCAACACCCGCGCAGGCCAGCAGCGCGGCATGAAAGCCGGTTAGAAAGTTTGTTTGCGCAGCGGTTGTTTCATCAGCCACGCCTGAATGGACAGCGTTGGCTGCGAGCAATGTCCGGCCCGCCGCCGCGCCTCCCAGCCCGGTGAAAATCGCACCGGCCAGGGCCACGCTCAGGCTTTGACCGAGCACCCGGCCCGTTCCGAGCAGGCCGGAGGATTCACCTTGTTCGCTCGCGGGCGCAGAGTTCATCAACGCGCGCGCATTCGGAGTCATGAACATCCCCTGGCCGGCACCCGTGAGCAGCAGCGGCCAGATGATGGCCCAATCCGAACTGTGTGCATCCAGTCGCGCCACGGCACAAAGACCAAGACACGCCACGGCCAGTCCCCCCGAGGCCAGCCAGCGTGAACCGAAACGATCCGCGAGCGAGCCGCTCAACGGGGCCATGACGGCGAGGCTCAACGGCATGGCCGTGAGGAGCAAGCCGGACTTGGCCGCCGAAAAACCGCGCAGCTCCTCGAAATAAAACGGCAGAATGAATCCGACCGCAAACAAGGCCAGCATCCCCACAGTCATGGTGATCAAGGACGATGTGAATACGCTGTTTCGCAGCAGGCGCACATGGATGATTGGATCAGCCGCCCGGCGCTCCACGGTCGGCAACGCCAGCAGGGCTGCCAGACTGACACCGAAGCATAGGAGCGAACGCCACGAACTCCAGCCCCATTCCGAGGCGAATGAAAGCACCAGCGTCAGCGGTGCGAATACGGCGGCGAACAAGACCGCACCGGGCAGATCAAACTGCTGGCGGATCGTGCCAAAAGTATCCCGCAGCACCTTTTGTGCGCCCACGAATCCAATAATGCCGACCGGAATATTCACATAAAAAATCCAGCGCCAGCTCCAATGTTCAGTGATCAGGCCGCCCACGATTGGGCCCACGCTGGAGCCCAGGCCGATGACGACCACGTTGCAGCCCATGGCCAGGCCGCGCTTCTCAATTGGAAAAGTGTCGGCGATGATCGCCAGACTGGTCGCGAACAGAAGCGCGCCGCCGAGACCTTGGAGAGCGCGGGCGGCAATCAGCAGCGGCAGCGAATTGGCGGCGCCGCAAATACCGGAGCCAATTGTAAAAAGCGCGATCCCTGCCAGCCAGATTGGCTTGCGCCCGACCATGTCGGACAAACGCCCGAAGGTCAGCAAGGTGGCCGAAATGATTGCAAGGTAGGCGATGATGACCCATTCCATCGCTCCGCCAACGGGACTATGGAATGTCTGGGCGATGGATGGGAGACTAATGTTAACAATCGAAGCATCCAACATGATCATAAACGTTCCAACCGCAACCAAGGCAAACGGGATCCATGGATTGTCCGGTTCCTGCCGCGCCCCGGTTTTGATCACTATGGATGGAGTCCGGTCATTCATGGTTTGGGTTTGGTTGTGCGATCCAAGGATGCGTCTTTGGCGCTCGCGGCTCACTCACTCGAAGCGTAGTTAAACTGGCTGAAGTTCTCCGTCCGCACGGAGGGAGATCACCGCAGAGCTGTGCGCAAGGTAGTCATAGATGGCTGAAAAATCTTCCTCGCCATGGCCTTCGCGGATTGCGAAGCGATAGAGTTCCTTCGCCGCGTTCGTTACGGGCATGGGCACCCCAGTTTCGTAAGCGCTCACCGTGGCGAGCTGGAGATCTTTCTGCAACCACTGCAAAGGGAAATCCGCGTGCCTAAAATCCCCCTTTTCGATGCGCTCCCGCTTGACCGCAAGGAAAGGTGCCGCCGCCGGCCCGCCCAATAATGTATCAAGCAACAGCGCACGGGACAGCCCGAGAGATTCGCCCAGCACCAACCCTTCGGCAAACCCGGCCATTACGGTGCCCAGCAATTGATTCATCACCATTTTAAGCGCAGCGCCCGTGCCGGGGCCGCCGCAGTGAATGATTTTACTCCCCATGCATGCCAGCAAAGGCCGGCAGGATTCCAAATCCGCCGCCTCGCCCCCGACCAAAAAAGTGAGTTTGGCCGACGCCGCCATGCCTTTGGAACCGCTAACCGGGGCGCCGAGGAAACGAACCCCTTGCGCCTCTGCTTCGGTGGCCATTTTCTTGGAGAACGACGGGTTGACGGTGCTGCAATCAATCCACATTTTGCCCGGTGCCAATCGTGAAAGAAATCCGTCCTGGCCCAAGGCCGCTTCTTCCACGGCGGCGGGATGCGCCAGCATGGTGAAGACCATCTCCACTTGTGACGGCAAAGCGGACGGGGATTGAGCCCAGCACGCACCTTCAGCGATCAGGGACTCCGCCTTGTCACGCGTCCGGTTAAAGACGAGCAAGGAGTGGCCGCCTTTTTGCAGGTTTGCCGCCATGCGGCTGCCCATGATGCCCAGACCGATGAATCCGATTTTCATTGGCCCCTCCCGGCGGGTTCGGCGACCGCTTCAATCTCCGCAAGGTCCGGCTCCGTAAGCTGAACACCCGCCGCAGCGACCATGTCATCCACCTGCTCCGGCTTGCGTGCGCCGACAATCGCGGCGGTCACGGCGGGATGCCGCAGCGTCCAGGCAATGGCGACCGCACCCGGGGAACAGCCGTGCCGTTGGCCAACCGCGCGCAATCGTTCCACCAGGTCCAGGTTGGCTGACAATTTCGGCTCGTTGAATTCAGGATCGCGTTTGCGCCAATCGTCGGCGGGCAGCTTGGCGATGCGTTTCCGTGTCATGGCGCCGGTCAACAGCCCGGAAGCCATGGGGGAATAGACGATCGTGCCGATTTCCGACTCGTAGCAGAACGGCAGGATCTCCGCCTCCACTTCCGGACGAACCAGCGAGTAAGGCGGCTGCAACGAGGTGATCGGCGCGATGGCTTGCGCCCGCTTCATCTGTTCAACATCAAAATTCGAAACGCCAATCCAGCGCACCTTGCCTTCACGTTGCAACTGCGTCATCGTGCTCCACCCTTCTTCCAGTTCGTTCATATCGTCCACCGGCCAATGAATTTGGTAGAGGTCAATCGCCTCTACTTTTAACCGGCGCAGACTGTCCTCGCATTCCTGCCGGATGGAAGCCGCCGTCAAATCGTGACGCGTCTGGCCTTGCGCGTCCCAACGGAGACCGCATTTGGTGAAGACATACGGCTGCGGACCGTGCCAGGTCTCGAGCGCATGGGATACAATTTCCTCCGAGTGTCCGATGCCATACACCGCCGCCGTGTCAATCCAGTTCACGCCCAACTCCAGCGCGCGGTGGATCGCGGCGATGGAATCGTTGTCGTTTTGGTTTCCCCAGGCGAATTGCCAGCCCGAACCCCCGATGGCCCATGACCCGTAACCCACGGGTGTGATTGACAAATCTGAATTTCCAAGCTGTTTCGTTTTCAGGTGGCTTGATGTCGTATTTTTCATAATTCCTTTCTTCTGTGTGATGGTTGCACTCGTTTGGTGGTTGGTTGGTGATTTTGAGTCTTGTTTGGTTTCATTTCCCGCCGGATGGCGGCGGATCGAATTTGATGATTGACGTGCTGGGCGCGGTCGGGACTTGCAGGCGAATGTATGACTTTTCGCAGGCCGTATGGCAGGCATTGCAGCCCTCAATGGTCTGACGATACGCCGTCCTAAAACCTGCAACGTCCTTGTTCGTGATGGCTTGATCAACCTGCGCCAGCAAACTGTTATTCACTGCGTCTAAAATACCCTTCAAATTCACCTCGCCCGCCTGGGTCTTGCGCACCGGTTTGATCCGCACAGCCAGTTCCAGATAGGATTGCGTCTTGCGCAGATAATAACTGGCCAATGGCCAGTTCTGTTTGTCGCCGGCGAACCAGAGGTTCTCGAAGTGGTAGCCCGCATCCTGCATCGCGTGGGATTGATCGGGCAGGCGGTCGTTGAGTGTTTGCATTTCCGCTGGCGCGGCGAGAGCCCCGCTTGGTTTCGGCGCGGGCATCTCTTGAGCATGGCCAGGCGGATCGAATAGAATTTCTGCCGCGCCGGCCAGCAGCAAGACCGCGCCGAACGAGGTTGCAAGCAAGACGCTGAATCGGAAATCAATGAAGGGTTTCATAAGTCGCCTGTGGCTGTGCCATCCAACTGTCGGACGGGATTTCGGGGACGCCGGGATAAACTGAATAGCCGATGAGGTTGGCCAGATTTAAATAACTTTGTCCGCCGCCCGGCAGGCGGATGGCAAGAGCGCCTTTTGAAAGAAGCCGCTGCATATACGACTGGTTCTCGACGGGAAATTTCACCAGCGTTTCGTTCATCAGATACACCTGGCTGCGACCGCGCATCCTCAGGTTTAGAAACGAGACCTGCAGGTCACCCGCCCGGCGCCGCTGCACGCGTTTGTCCAGACGAGACGGGTTGTGCAAAGGCACGTGCCGGTGAAACGCCGCTTCGGTGAGTTCGACCAAATCCGCGTGGTCGTTGGGAAGGTGTGCGAAGCCGTCACCATCATAAACAAAGTCTATGCGGTCTATTTGCGAACAGACAAAAACGGATTTTGAATAGTCATCGGCGACAACGATTCGCGACTGGCTGAACAAATGGGATGGATTGATTTGTTGCAGAATGCGTTCCGAAATTTCCGGGTCGGGTTGAACAAAAGTTTCCCTGGAGCCGTCCGCAAAATGGATGCGAATTTCCAGTGCCGGACGACTGTTCCCCTGCTTTGGGGAGCGCGTGTTGATTTCCAGTGTAATCATATTTGATATGATTTGCATTGATTGTGCCAACGTCATATCCACCTGGACTGATCGTCAAAAACAGTTGCGGCTGAACGAAGAACTACTGGACTGTGGCAGGGCGAAAATCGTTCCGCACCCTTGAATGGCGTCGAGTGTTCGACGGCACGTCGAAGTTACGTCATTTGGGAATATAAAGGCTTTGCGACAAAGCCGGCGGCAATTGCCCTCAAAAAGAACAGAGAAATCAATTCCGGGAATTTTGACTAACTCTTCAGATCTGCGAAGCGGCGGTGCGCTTGAGCATGATGCTGATGGCGCCATTCATATTGTCTTTATATTGCGGGTCGCCGGTCAATTGTCTCCAGACAGGCGCATTATTGAATCCCTGCCAATGCTTTTTGTGTGCGTCCAGATTTTCGCCACAGGTCATGTAAACCAAACTTGGCAATCGCGGACCGATCAGGGTTCGGCTGTAAAAAATCGGCGCCAGGCGAACTTCTTTCATCAGCGGAATTTCGCCGTTCTCGAACATCTGCATTTTGTTCAGGCTCTTGTTTTCGCTGGGGCTGAGATAAGTGCGCAATTCGAAAACATTCGGCTTCTTGTCCGGCGGCGGCACCACCATGTGCTTCATGCCATTGAAGGCCACGAGCAAAGAACTTTCAAAGCGTTCGTAAGCCGGATTCGATTTTGGCGCGGACAGAAATTCAGCCGCAGCCTGCTGATAGGCTTCGTCGGCCCCAAGCTTTGACGCGACCGCCGCGAAGATTTCCAACGAGTCACACGGGATGAGAACGTATATTTTATTGGTCGCGGAATCCTGTAATTCGGTGAAGACGCCAACCGGTTGAATGCCCATGCGGTTGTAAGCGGGAACCGCTGCGTTCTGCCAATAGTCATTAACCCGCCGCTGTTGCGCTTCGGATTGGGTGGTGTACACCCGCAATTCATAATACTGCGGTTTTTCCGAATCTGCGGCGGCAGTGCCTGACGGATTGCCCAGCAGAGTGACCACGGCAGCGAGAACAACTATCAATTGGAGCAAAATTCGGGAAAGCATAAATAGGTTGGCGTGCGCACTCAGCCACATTTTGGCCTTCGAGGCTACCCTGTCGTCGCTGGTGCCTGCCAGCCGATAATTATTGCTCGTTCGGTTGAATGAAGCTGGCGGCGGTGCCATTGGCAGGGTTTACGAAATGCACGTCGTCCGGCTCCCGCCTCGGCGTATCAATGGAAACAAAGACCACCGGTTCTTCCAAAATGTCCGGCATCGCATGGACGGTGCCCCGTTCAAAGAAAAGGAACTGGCCGGGACCAAATTCAGCCTTCCCGCCTTCGTCATTCATCCAGAACGTCCCTCTCCCGGAAAAAACGTAGAGGTATTCGTCGCAATGCAAGTGGTAGTGCGGCGGGGTGCTTTGATAGACCCGAAAAACTCTGGCACTGGCAGTCTGACGGTCAACCAGATAGTGATCAAGCAGCAACGTGGCTGCCGCGGGCGGAAAGGAGGCAGCCACGGCCGCGATGTCGAAGCGACCGGTCGTTTTTGGAGAATTTGCTTGAGAATTCATAACGATTGGCACAGCGGATTCAGGTTTTGACGATTTCTCCTCCATGACTTCTCCATTGGCGAATGCGCTCTCCGCCGGCGTAAATGTTCATCCGTTCGCCGCGTAGAAAACCGACCAGTGTCTGGCCGCTATCCCGCGCAAACTCCGCCGCGAGACTGCTCGGGGCCGAGATCGCGGCGACGATGGGAACGCCCGCCGCCAGCGCCTTTTGCATCATCTCGAATGAAGTGCGGCCGCTCAACAGCAGGATGTGCTGGCGCAGCGGCAACGAGTCTTTTAATAAAGCCCAGCCGATCACCTTGTCGAGTGCGTTATGACGCCCCACGTCTTCACGAAGCACCAGCAGGTTTCCGGTAGGGTCAAACAAAGCGCACGCGTGCAAACCGCCGGTGCGTTTGAAGGTTTCCTGCGCCGAGGAGAGCACCGCAGGCAAATCGAAAAGCACATGCGGATCAACTTCAAAATCATCCTCGATGGGTGGAAATTGCTGGCGAACCGCCTCAATGGACGACTTGCTGCAGATGCCGCAGCTCGACGAAGTGAAAACGTGGCGGGTCAGCTTCTTGAGATCCATGGCTTCCGGATTTTTCAATTGCACGTTGATGACATTGCCGTCTGACCGGTTCATCTCCAGCCCCGTCCGGGAACCTGCTTTGCCGGGGACTGCTTCGCTGACGTCAATGCGTCGGCCACTGGCGTCGCGTGCCGGAAACAGGCAATGATGTTGGTGCCTGATGTCAACCAGGTCGCTGACCGTATGCAACAAACCCTCGGTCACGAGAAAGCCCGCCGCCAGTTCGCGATCTTCGCCCGGCGTCCGCATGACAATGGCGATGTTATGCCCTTCGACCCGGATTTCCAGCGGCTCTTCGGCAGCGAGAAAATCCCGGTCCTGACGCACGGCGGAGCCATTCATCCGCTGCATCGCAACCTCTCTGACCGGCCGGGCAAGCAAAGATAAGTTTTTCATGCAATACCATAGCACCGACTGTTTCTGCGCCAAAATTGCCGGTTACTTCGGCACAACGACGATCTCTTCCTTCGGAATCGCGTCGTAGGTCGTCTGATCAATATTCAAGTGCGCCATCACCAATTCCGGAGGCGTGTGGGACAGCCACTCCGAGAATGACATGTCCTGATACAGGTTGCTCTTGAACATTTCCAGAAATACCAAGTCGGTGTCACCGGTATTCTCGACGTAATGCAGCAGGGTTTTTTCCACATAGCCAACGTCGCCTGCCTGAAAGTCCAAAGTGCGGGCGCGGTTGCCGGTCGCCACCACGGTCATCCGTCCCTTGCCGCTGATGTAGTATTGCCACTCGTCGGCGTTCGGGTGCCAGTGCAGTTCCCTCAATCCTCCGGGACGGACGGTGACCATCGCCATCGCCACCGTGGTGGCGATCTTGAAGGTGTTCGAATCAACAATGCGCACCTCGCCGCCTTTCGTTTTCTTGGTCGCCGGCTGCTCCATGGTGCGAAACGCGAAATCCGTGGAGGTTGGCCCCAACGATCCGGCGGCCGTTTTCTGATCGGCTTCCAGTGGTCCCGGAACCTTTGTCTGGAAGATGAACAGCTCGCGGTTGGGGACGTTGGCCAAAGACGGCTCGGTCACGCCAAAGTTTTTTGCCAGCACCTCCGGCGGGAGGTGCGACATCGAGTCGCTCAACAGCACCGTCTCGGCTTCCGAAAAATTTCCGTCATCGAACACCAGCATGAATTCGCAACCGTCCGGGCCAAGTCCCTGAATCGAATGCGGAACCCCGCTGGGGAAATACCACAGGTCATTTTGCTTCACGTCCGCGACAAAGCTCTTGCCATCCTTGTCAATCGCCGTGATCCGCGCATTCCCATAGAGCATGATGGCCCATTCGCCCGCCGTGTGCCAGTGCAGCTCGCGGACGCCGCCCGCCGTGAGCCGCATGTTGACCCCGGCCATGGATTTTGAGACCGGCAGTTCCCGGACCGTCACCTCGCGTGACCATCCGCCTTCATAGACCCGTTTGTTCGCAAGGGAGAATGGATACTTGAAGGTCGGAACCAAGCTCTTGGAATCCGTGGCAGGCGGCCACATGGAATCCGGGTTCTGGCCATCCAGCGCCGGATTGCCCGGGCCAGGATCGCTGGTGCTCCGATCCGCAGCCAGTGCCGGCGCCATGCCAGCAGCGGCCAGCGCCGCCGCCCCGACCCCCAGAAATCCACGCCGCGTAAGCTTGTCATGTTTTGGTGGTTTCCCATCCACCACTGTCACTTGATTGGTATTTTTCATATACAACCAGGCTTCGCATAAATCGGGCCAACCGTGGAACAAGGCGGTTAACCTCGAAGAAAGGCATCGTGGTTAAACGAGAAATCAATCAGTCGTTCCGCTGGAAAACATTTTCTCGCTCCAAAAAACTAGCGAATCGCGTCACCTGTTCGACAGTGCGTCGAATCTTCGTCATTCAAGCGAGGCGTAACAGGTGACCGATCTCGGCCCCGGGGACCGCGTTGCATTTGATCGCGCGGTGCCGGGCAGTTCTTGGGTGACAGGCAGTTTGCCAGATGCGTTCGAAAATTTTCGTTTCAGAGATTGGATCTGCCAAACCGTGCTGATACCAGCTTCAGCAATTCATTGGCGGCACGACCGGGCGCACGTTGCTGCGGCCAAGCGGCAACGATTTTGCGGTTCGGGCGCGGCGTGGAAAACGAGCGGAATTTTGGCAGGTCGTCTCGTTCGGATTGCGCCGCCATCGCGGGCACCAGTGAGACGCCCAAGCCGGCGCGCACGAGTGACTGGATTGTCTCCAGTTGCGCGCTGCGGAAACTGATGTTCGGCTTCAAATCACGCCGGTCACAAAAACGCAGCACTTGATCACCGAGGCAGTGGCCTTCCTGCATCACGATGAACCGCTCATTTTTCAGGTCCGTCGCATTGACCGCGCGCTTGTGAACGAGTGGATGCGCGGGTGGCAAGGCCAGCATCAATTCCTCGGAAAATAATTCGCGCACTGCCAGCCGCTTGTCGTGAATGGGATGGCTGGCGAGCGCGAAATCAATTTCATACGCCAGCGCCAGTTTCAGCAGACGCGCCGTCGTATCTTCCTGCACGACGATTTCCACGCCGGGAAATTTGGTTGTGAATTGGACGATTGCTTCCGGCAGCAAATACGGCGCAATCGTGGGCAGCACCCCGATGGTCACGACGCCGCTCAACAGCTCCTTCGCATCAGACGCCTCGCGCCGGGCCGCGTCCACTTCGGCCAGGATGCGCACCGCGCGATGCAGGAACGCTTCACCGGCGGGCGTAAGTTTTGTTTCGCGCTTCCTGCGCTCAAACAGCCGTTCGCCCAGCTCGTCCTCCAATTTTTGAATCTGCTGGCTCAGGGATGGTTGGGACACGTGACATTGTTCGGCGGCGCGCGAAAAATTTCCCAGGCGGGCCACGGCAACCACGTATCGAAGCTGGTGCATTTCCATAGGCGAAAACTATGGTAGCCACAGGAAACAAGTATTTCAACTATAATGCAAACGGTGTTTTAATCAACGCACTGAAACAACACATCAGTCTTATGAGCCAAAAACAAAAAACATCTTTAATGACCACCACGGCGGGCAATCCCATCGCCGACAACCAGAACTCCATCACCGCCGGTCCGCGCGGGCCGCTGTTGATGCAGGATTATCAACTGCTCGAAAAGCTCGCCCACCAAAACCGTGAACGCATCCCGGAGCGCACGGTTCATGCGAAAGGCGCGGCGGCTTACGGCACGTTGACCATGACGCATGACATCACGAAATACACCAAGGCCAGTGTCTTTGCGAACGTTGGCAAGCAGACGGAAGTGCTGCTCCGTTTTTCGACCGTCGCCGGTGAGCGCGGCGCGGCGGATGCCGAGCGCGATGTGCGCGGCTTTGCGCTGAAATTCTACACGGACGAGGGCAACTGGGACCTGGTGGGCAATAATACGCCGGTCTTTTTCATCCGCGATCCGAGCAAGTTTCCCGATTTCATTCACACGCAAAAACGGCATCCGAAAACCAATCTGCGCAGCCACACTGCGGCCTGGGATTTCTGGTCGCTCTCGCCCGAGTCGCTGCATCAAGTCACGATTCTCATGTCGGATCGCGGCCTGCCGAAAAGTTTGCGCCATGTCAATGGTTACGGCAGCCACACGTATAGTTTCCTCAACGCACAGAACGAGCGGTTCTGGGTGAAGTTTCATTTCAAAACGCTGCAAAGCATTCAATGTCTGACGAACGCGGAAGCCGAAGCCATCGTCGCCAAAGACCGCGAAAGTTCGCAGCGCGATTTGTTTGAAGCGATTGAACGCGGCGAGTTCCCGAAATGGAAATTGCAGGTCCAAATCATGCCAGAGAAAGTTGCGGAGACTTGCCGTTGGAATCCGTTCGACCTCACCAAAGTCTGGCCGCACAAGGATTATCCGATGATTGACGTGGGCATTTTGGAGTTGAACCGCAACCCGGAGAATTATTTTGCCGAGGTGGAACAGTCCGCGTTCAGCCCGTCAAACATCGTTCCGGGCATCGGTTTTTCCCCGGACAAGATGTTGCAGGCGCGTATTTTTTCCTACGGCGACGCGCATCGTTACCGCATCGGCACGCATTACGAAATGCTGCCGGTCAACCGCCCGAAAAATGCCGTGCATACTTATCACGCCGACGGAGCCATGCGCTTCGACGCCCCCAAAGGCACGGACGCCTACTACGAGCCGAATAGTTTTGGCGGGCCAAAACAGGATGCGCGCTACGCCGAGCCGCCGTTGAAAATCTCCGGTGACGCCGACCGTTACAATCATCGCGACGGCAACGACGATTACACCCAGGCCGGCGATCTGTTCCGCCTGATGTCCTCCGCGCAGCAGCGGCAATTATTCGATAATACCGCAGCCGCGATGAGCGGGGTGCCGGAAGAAGTTATGCAGCGTTGGCTCGTTCACTGTCACAAAGCCGATCCCGCTTATGCCGCCGGCGTCGCAAAAGCGTTGGGTGTGAAAAACGGCGCTGCCGGAAAATGATTTGTAAAATGAAAACCATTCTTACCACCAACGAAGAAGCGCGCTACACTGAATTGCAATTGATGGCGCTGGACTTCGCGCGCCAGGGTGAAACCGAATCGCTCGCGGCAATGCTTCGCTCAGGATTGCCCGTAAATCTGGCCGATGCCAAAGGCCAGTCGCTGCTCATGCTGGCGAGTTATCACGGCCACTTCGGCACCACGCAGTTATTGTTGGAAAAAGGCGCCGATGTGGATCGTCGCAGCGATCGCGGACAAACGCCGTTGGGCGGGGTCGCGTTCAAGGGCTATGACAGCATCGCCGCGCTGCTGCTTGAACACGGCGCTGACATTGACGCGGACAATGGTGCCGGCATGACGCCGATCATGTTTGCCTCGATGTTCGGGCGGAACAAGGTGGTCGAGCTGCTGCGGATGCACGGCGCGTCCTTGAAACGGCGCAACCGTTTTGGGATTTCCGCCTGCCTGATGATTCGCATCGCGCAATCATGGCGGCGTTTTTTTCAACGTCATAAAACTCCAGACAGGAGTGCAACCCCGCAGCCGCAATCTTTATGAAAAACCGATTCCCATCGCTCATCACCGCGAATGCCCAGGCCGGACTGGTTTTGGCCAGCCAGCTTGCCGAGGAACTTCGGGGGCAATTGCAACAGGCCGGTTGCCAAGTGGAACGTCCCGGCGGCATGAATTATTTGCAGCCGGCACCTGTTCCGAGAGAAGTGATCGGCGGCATTTTGTTTTACGCCATCGCCAGTGCCAACGGCGACTGGACAGGCGAGGCACTTTGAAGAAGTTTACCCTGTAATAACCACAACCAATAACCAGGCATCTAAAAACATATGAACACATCAATTGATGGAATAAAGATACCGGACACCAAACTCGCACGCGAAATCACTGAGCTGGTCAGGGAAACCGAAGTACCCCTGCTGTTTCACCATTCCAGCCGCGTTTACTATTTCGGCGCACTGGCGGGCAAGCACCGGGGCCTCCGCTTTGATGCAGAACTGCTCTACGCCGGCGCAATGTTCCATGACCTGGGGCTGACCCGCCAGCACAGCAGCGCCGGTGAGCGATTTGAAGTTGACGGAGCGAATGCCGCCCGTGATTTCCTGCGCAGCCATGGCATTTCCCAACACGAAATTGACCTGGTGTGGACCGCGATTGCATTGCACACGACCCCGGGAATTCCCCAACACATGCACCCGGTGATCGCACTCGTAACCGCCGGGGTTGAAATGGACGTGCTCGGTCTTACTTATCAGGAATATAGCAATGCCGAACGGGAAACCATCGTGAAGGCGCATCCGCGCCCGGAACATTTCAAGGAAGACATCATTCAGGCATTTTACGACGGGATCAAACACAAGCCGGCGACCACGTTTGGCAACGTAAAAGCCGATGTCATCGCGGACAAGGAACCGACCTTCAAGCCGGGCAACTTCTGCAGCATCATCCGGCATTCGGCGTGGCCGGGCTGACGATTCACGGCGAATGCACAGCTGCGCCGACGGTTCGACTTGATGTCGAAATCACGACGCCTGGCACGAAGCGAAAAGGCTTCGGCGATTGCTGCTTGGCCGCGAAATTTCCCTTTAAAACCTTGCCGGAACGATTGATGAAACGAAGTCTGGCAACCGGATTCGTGTTTGGCATTGGACATGCGATAAGCCAGCCAATGAAAAATTTACATGCAGACTTGCCTCACGAACGTGAAGCTCCCGGGGATGCGATAAGGCGAACCGCCGAACGGCCCAAAAAAATTCACATTGTGTTTGAAGACGATTCAAACGCCCGCGGCACTGAAATCTTGATCAAACACAGCAACGCCTCCGCCAGGACTTCCCTGCCCGAGTTAAGCAGCCACACAGAGTTTGATTGCCTGCCCACCATCAGGGCCACGTTATGAATCTGGGTGCCCTCATACCTGCCTCGCCGCGTAATGGTCAAGACATCAGGGACTCTTCAAAGCCGTCCGATCTGATTCACGCACGGCGAATTCTCATCGCAGAAGATGACAATATGATCCGCCAAATCATTTCCGACTTTCTGGTTGGCGACGGTTATATTGTGAGCGCGGCTGCCGATGGCGAACAAGCGTGGGAGGCGCTTCGCCGCGACAACTATGATTTGCTTGTCACCGACAACTCAATGCCTCGTCTCACGGGCATAAAACTCATCGAGCGGATTCGCAAGGCGGGCATGAGCCTGCCAGTCATCGTTGCCTCCAGCTCTTTCTTCGCGTGGGATGTTCGTGAATATCGGCACCTCCAAATCGCAGCGGTCCTCCCGAAGCCCTTTGGCGAGCTGGAATTCCTGGATACCGTGAGAAATGTTTTGTCGTCGAGCGAAGACCCGGGAGCAAACGGCATCGCTCGCAATGACCACAACCAGGGGGGAGGGCACTCATTGCCATTAATTGAATAAAAGCAGGAAAACAGGATGCAGCTCAACCAACCAGAAGATTCGACAATGAAAGCACTGATTATTTACGACGATTTCCATTCGGCAGCGGAGGCGAATGCAACACTGCAACATTCGGCCCACAGAGAAGATTTAGCCGTGCAATGGAACATCCGGCCGTGGCGGGTGGACCTGTTGAAATTCCCGCCAACAGCGGATGAGGCGCTGGCCGAAGCTCTGGATGCTCACCTGATTGTGTTCGCCGGTCACAGCGCACAGTCGCTTCCTTTCTGGCTGGAGCGCTGGCTCGAACAATGGGCCAAATACCGGCGGATCAAGGATGCCGCGCTGGCGGTGGTTGGTGCGGGAAGTTCAGAGGCGCTTGCTTCGGCGTCAGCCAAACCTGATTTGTCCCAGTTCGCCAGACGTCACGATTTGAGTGTTTTTATTGATGGCAACATCAGGAGCACCCCGGCTTCAATCGAAGACACGTCATCGTCCGTCGAAGGCCAGCTGCACGAACACGAACTGTCCATGTCTCCGTTCCTGCCGCAGACCCTGGATGCAAAAACCCGTGATGCGTATCGGGGCTGGAGCATCACCGGGCTGCCGACGCATTCTTGAGCCTTTAAACTTGGGCATCCTATTAGCCGGGTCACGTGCCCCCAGGCCGACGACGATTAAAGACGCCATGGCTACGGACAAGAAGCGGCGACCCACCGGACTGCGTCCTGCCGTCAAAAGCTCCGCCCGCGAGGCTTTTTGTCCAAAACCTTTTCTCGAGTCCCGGGCAGATCAGTCATGAGAGTATTTCGAGCGTTGCAAAAAAGGCGGCGCAAGCAAGGCAGGGTTTGGTTCGTGGCAGATAATTCGATCCGGGCCTCGCAGAATTCAAGTGTGTCGCTCTGATCCTGGCCTGATCCAAGTGACGACGATTCGACGCATTGCCGGACAGACGACGCGATTTGCGTGAGGGAAGAATCGTTGCGGCCCATGCTTCAATGCCGCAGTTCGCTCCAACCCCATTGCCGCAACGAAGATTGCTCAACCGCGCCAATCGTCGGCCTCGGTTTGGCATGAACAGTGCAATATGACCACCAGACGCCCGGGAACCGGGTGCATCGGTAAAACCAGAAATAATCGAAACAAAACAGTATGAAACTCAATGCTCACATTCAAATTTCGGTCGTGGCGGCGCTATGCGTGCTGTCACTCAGTCCCGCAACGGTATTCGCCGGCGGGCTCGGGGGGCTCGGTGGCGACTTAGCCCCCATCCATGATTATGATTTCGGGGATCCAGGACTGGATCCCACTCCCGAAACGATGCGGCCCTCCGAGGAACGCGGCGTCATCAAGTCCGTGGACCTGAACGCTCACACGCTGGTGGTCACGGGGCACAAGAAAAACACCGACCAGAAGTTCCAATGGACCGACCAGACAAAGTTCATCGAGCATGACAAGAGCGTCACCACCAGCGACCTCAAGGAAGGCGAGCGCGTGCACCTCATTTATATGGCGGGGAGCACCACCCCCACCTTAAAAAGTGTCCATATTAATTCCGCCAAAACGAACGCGCCCAGCGTTCAAAACAATTCATCTGCAAGGAGCAGCGCCGATTAACTCCCGCCAGCGCCTTCGCTGCGGAGGTATTCGTTTCCAAAAAGGGGAGAATCGATATTGAGAACTCCATCACCTATCAGGCGGCGTTGATCCGATTTCGCGCCGGCCCGCCTTCGATCCTGCACCGCCATGAAACGAATCCAAAACCGTGCCGCCACCAGGTGTGTTGGCAGCAGAGAAGGCGAATCATCGCGCCGTGCGGTGTGAAGCCCAGATAGACGGATTTGCTTTCTGATCCAATACGAGGGAACATCATGGATAATGCCAACGTCATGGAAACGCCCGCAAGCATCATACAGACGGGATGCATGGAAGTTCGCCGGCTCTACATTGCGCCGGGTCATAATTTCTTCGGGCGCCACGGTCAACCCCCCGCCGAAAATCCGATTGTAGAGATGGCGGAGTTGGAATGTGTTGCCGGACGCGGCCTGCGAGGCGACCGTTTTTTCGACTACCGGGAAAATTACAAAGGCCAGATCACCTTTTTCGCCTGGGAAACCTACGAAGCGATTTGTCTCGCACTCGGCGTGCAAGACAAAATGCCGTCCACGTTTCGTCGCAATGTGATCACTGCCGGGGCGGACCTGAATGAGCTGATTGACCAGGAATTTTGGGTTCAAGGGGTGCACTTTCGCGGAATGGAAGAATGCCGGCCGTGCTATTGGATGGATCAGGCATTCGCGCCCGGAGCGAACGAATTTCTAAAAGGACGGGGCGGACTCCGAGCCGCGATTCTAAACAATGGGATTCTTCGGGCGAATCCTCCATGACCTTAAGCGCCATCCTCATCGCTGGCAGGCTTTCGCGTCGCATGGGTGCGGACAAGGCTGCTTTACTCATCGCTTTTGAACCATTGTGGGACGGTCGCTTACTTTGTTAGTAACCACCGTAACGGTTGGACTCGAACCTCGCTGTCATTTTCATTGCCGCTTCTCAGTCGAGCGAAAACCAGGCGGATTGTAATCGTGTCCACAATTTAAGGTTTCATGACACTTCATTTCGATATGAAATCGGCTGGTCGAGACGAGAATGTTTTTTTACTCGGCGGGCGTTGCCATCAATGGAACACCTTCGGCGCACTGTGGTAAAAAATGGACCGGCCAACAGCGAAAAACCCTGATCTCGCTGTCCAGAAAACGGGAGCGGGTCGAGTCCGCAATACGTTGATACTGGCCATCGTTGAGCTCCTCCCGCACATCTTGCTCCAGACCCACACAAAAATCCGTTGACGACGGGGGGGCGACACTCCGTCGAATACAAGACTCAAGGTGGAAATTGCAAATGGCCGTCGGTCGTCGTCTGGAAGAATGATCGTTCTTCCAGTTAATTACCCCATAAAGCCTTGCATAAATTGATCAATTTTTTCCAAGGGTTGGCCTGTTATATGCAAATGCAGGATAAATATGAAAAGCGCTGGTCCGATATTACCTGGTCACAACCCCAGTCGCCTTTAAAACAAAAAATTAAACAAAATAAATTAACCAACTAAAAATTCGGCAAGGGTTGAGGGGTGAATCGCCGGAAGCTGAAGTTTTACCCATGTTATGAAAAGTCCATTACTTAAACTTGATAAATCAATCAACAAGCCCGTTCTGAAGCATCTGGTACGTGCGTTCACTTTGATTGAACTGCTGGTGGTCATTGCGATTATTGCGATTCTGGCGGCGATGTTGTTGCCCGCGCTGGCCAAAGCCAAACAGCGGGCGCAGGCGGCCACTTGCTTGAGCAATCAACGACAGCTCGCTCTGGCCTGGACCATGTATGCGGATGACAATCAGGGCTTGATTATCAATTTCGACACCGCAAACAATTTCATTTCAGGTTTGCCCTGGCGCTTTGCAACTCCCAACCCCCTGCCAAACACGATTGGCATGTCGGCGCAAGACAAGGATGTCGCCATACTCCAGGAAGGTTACAAACAGGGCGGGCTTTACCAATATGCGCCCAACGTCAGTGTGCTGCATTGCCCGGCGGACAAAAGATTCAGCGTTCCATTTGTGATCAATCCCCCGGCTGCACCCGGTTCGTTTGCTTATGGGAGTTACTCGGGTGCCGGTGGACTCAATGGCATTGTCTATGCGCCGGATGTGGCCTTGACAAAACAGGGGGCCATTCTGCGTCCCAGTGAAAAATTTCTTTGGGTGGAGGAAAATGATCCGCGGGGTGAAAACCTGAGTTCGTGGGCGATGAATCTCGGAACCGCGCCGTCATTTACGGATTCCGCCTTTGTAGATTCCGTGGCTGCCTGGCACGGAACCACCAGCACGTTTAGCTGGGCGGACGGGCATGCCGAAAATCATAAATGGTTGGACGGCGCAACCCTCACCTACGCTTCGAGCCAGGATCCGGCCAAATATTTTAATTCCTCCTTGTTGCCGACATTTTCCACCAGCCCAAATGATCTTTATTTTCTATCCACCGGATACGCCACGCAGCGAAATCCGTGAGCATTTTTCATTTCAACCACCCATCCCGACAACTCCCTCCTGCCAAATTATGAAAAAACAAAATTGGATGTGAGCGGACCTTCCGACCAGACTTTGACGCTCGCCAGCGGTCAAACCTTGGCTGGCGTCGGTGCCATCAATGGCAGCCTGGTCATATTGCCGGGGGCAACCTTGTCGGAACCAACACCACCATTGGCATCATGACCGGCACCATCGCCACCCGCACCATCGCCGCCAGTCGTTCCGTCACCTTGAACGGAACAACGGTGAAAAAATTGAATGGCTCGGGCGTCAATGACGCGTTTTCAGCTGTCAGCCAGGATGGTGGCGCATTAAAATCGTCGCTGGATGCATTCATGAAAAAAAATTCATTTATTCAGTCGCTCTCGCGGCTTTCTGTTGCGGGCAAACCTTCGCCGCAAACTTGGTTCAATATGTGAACCCGTTTATCGGCACGCAGGTCGGCTCCGGCAACACGTATCCCGGCGCGCAGGTGCCCTTGGGCATGATTTCCTGGAGTCCGCACTCCGCTGACTTCGGGTGGTCGCCGGGCGGTTACAGCTATGGCAACGACAAAATCAACGGCTTCGGCTTGATTCATTTGAGTGGTGCGGGTTGCAGCGTCACCTGTGAACTGCCCTTCATTCCCTGCACCGGCGATTTGAAGTTGTCGCCGGCGACGCAGCGCACTGTTTACGCGTCCGCTTTTTCCCACACGAACGAAACCGTCACGCCGGGTTGTTATTCCGTGAACCTTTCAACGTGGGGCATTCACTTTGAGAATACGGTGACTGCGCGGTCCGGCATTGCACATCTTGACTTTCCCGCGACCAACGCAGCCAACCTGGTTTTGGATCCGAATGCCGATGGAGTGGGCTTGCAGGATGGTTGCATTTTCATTGATCCCGCCCATCGGATCATTTCCGGCTGGGCGAAGAGCGGCAGCTTCTGCGGCATCAAGGGCAGCGAATATGTGGTTTATTTCTCGGCGGAATTTGACCGTCCCTTCCAAGCGTTCGGCACCTGGAGCGATGACAAAAAAAATCCCGGTTCAACTTCCGTGAGCGGCAAGGGGCTGGCAGGCTATGTGACGTTTGATTGCAGCTCCCAGCAACGCGTCACGATGAAGGTGGGCATTTCGTTTGTCAGCATTGCCAACGCAAAGTTGAACGCGGACAAGGAAATTCCGGACTGGAATTTTGCCGGGGTCAAATCCGCCGCCAGCAAAGACTGGAACAATCACCTGAACCGCATTCAAATCACGGGCGGAACTCGTGAGGACGCGACCATCTTTTATACGGCGCTGTATCATTCGCTGATGTTGCCGTCCATTTTTGAGGACGTGAATGGCCAGTATGTCGGGATGGATAATCAGGTTCATACCGTGGCGCCGGGCCATCATTTTCTGGCGACCTTTTCCGGCTGGGATACTTACCGGACGCAGGCGCAATTGTGGGGATTGCTTTATCCCGACATGGCCGGTGATTTCTGTTCGTCGTTTCTGGCGATGTCCCGGCAGACCGAATACAAGGGCGGCGGCGGCCTTCCGTTGTGGAGTTTGTATAATGACGAAACGCTGGTCATGGCCGGCTATCCGGCCGATCCTTACATCGCGAACGCCTACGCCTTTGGCGCGACGAATTTCGATCTGGCCGCGTTGAAAAAAGTCATGGTGGATTCAGGGAAGAACCCGCGCTGGTGCGGCCGCAATTTGAATTTCACCTGGGACCATCTCCCGGAGTATGAAAAATACGGTTATTATCCGGCGGACGTGACGGATTATTCGGTTTCAAAAAACGCCGAGTTTTCCGTGGCTGATTTTTCCATCGCCCAAATCTGCAAGACCACCGGCGATCTGGACAGCTACCATTACTTCCTCAAGCGCTCGCAAGACATCTTCAACTTGTTCAATCCCGAATCCGGCTATTTGCAGCGCAAGAACCAGGATGGCAAGTGGGTGACTCCGTTTGACCGCTTTTCCGCCGCCGGTTTCATGGAGGGCAATTCCGAGCAATACACCTGGACGATTCCGCACAGTCTGAACAAGTTGATCGCCGTGCTGGGTGGCCGGGAAAAGGCGGTGGCCCGACTGGACGAGCTGACGTCGCAGCTTGCCACCGGTTATGCTTATCAGAGCAAATACTACGAAGCCGGCAATGAACCGTGCTTCGGCATCATGCCGGTCTATAACTGGCTGCAAGCGCCATGGAAGGCGCAGGAAAAAATCCGGACGGTGATGCTGGAGTGTTTTCAGAACAAACCCGCCGGCATTCCGGGCGACGATGACAGCGGAGCGATGTCGGCCTGGTATGTTTTCACCGCGCTGGGAATGTATCCGGAGATTCCCGGCGTCGGCGGCGTGACGGTGCTGAGTCCGTTGTTTCCAAAAGCCATTTTGAATTTGCCCGACGGACGTCAAATTGACATCACGGCCAAAGACGCATCCCGCGAGGCCAAATACATTCAAAGCATGACGATCAACGGCAAACCCAGTTCGAAATTGTGGCTGACCGTGGACGAGTTGAGGAAGGGGGCCAAATTGAAATTTGTCATGGGCGATTCACCCAACACCAACTGGGGCGCGGCGATTGCCGATGCGCCGCCGACCTTTGAACCCGATTCGACTTCAGGCCGATAAAATGTGGTGCCCCCTGTTCCCAAACACTCGAGATTTTTAAAAGCGTTTCTGCATTGCGGAATATTTATAGGATCATGGCAGAGCAAACAGGTCAAAGTTGTCGCGCCGACCGGTTCCGCCGTGCTCATTTCAGGAGAGACGGGCACCAGGAAGGAGCGCATTGCGCGAGTGATCCACAACCTGAGCCCGCGCCGCGACCGTCCGTTTATCAAGGTCAACTGCGCCGCGAAAATATTTCTTACGATTCCTCCGTCCTTTTGGGGCGGAATTCTCGCTTTGTGTATTGATGGCTGGATTGCGGCGACAAGTTTAAAAAACTCGAAAAAGGTCCTATTCGATGAAAACCGGCCATTACGACCGAAGCAATTCCGTTTGATTTACAAAATCAATGAAGGAATGATTTGCATGAATTAATGAGCGCTTTGCAAAATCGAGACGCGGTCATTTTTACGGAAGCCGTTGATTTGCCTGCCGACGCGCGCGCGGCCTATTTGGAGCGTGCTTGCGGCGGAGATGCGAAGCTGCGTCAGCGGGTGGAGGCTTTGCTGCAAACTCACGATCACGTTGGAGATTTTCTGGAGGAATCGCCGCAAAAGGCCACGATTGAAGCCCGAATAGGCGGTTCAACCAATGAAAAGCCGGGTGATCGGATTGGCCGCTACAAATTGTTGCAACAAATCGGCGAAGGCGGATGCGGTGTGGTTTACATGGCGGAACAAGCGGAGCCAGTTCGGCGGCGGGTCGCGCTGAAAATCATCAAACTGGGAATGGACACGAAAGGCGTCATTGCCCGGTTTGAAGCAGAGCGCCAGGCGCTGGCATTAATGGATCATCCGAATATCGCCAAGGTATTTGATGCCGGCGCAACGGAATCTGGCCGTCCGTATTTTGTCATGCAACTCATCCGAGGCGACAAAATTACGGAATACTGCGATCAGCATTCACTGTCAACCGATGAGCGGCTGAAACTGTTTATCCAGGTTTGCCAGGCAATTCAACACGCGCATCAAAAGGGGATAATCCATCGGGATATCAAGCCTTCCAATATACTGGTGACCACGACCGTAGGAGGCGGGGCCTTGCCAGTGGTGATTGATTTTGGAATTGCCAAAGCGACCACGAACCAGCCGCTGACCGACAAAACACTTTTCACGGCGTTCGAGATGCTCGTTGGCACGCCCGCCTATATGAGCCCGGAACAGGCGGCACTCACGAGTGTGGACGTGGATACGCGCACGGATATTTACAGTCTCGGCGTGTTGCTTTACGAATTATTGACCAGTGCCACACCTTTTGATGTCGGTGAACTTCTGAAAAAGGGGCTGGATGAAATCCGCCGTGTGATCCGTGAACAAGAACCCGTCCGACCATCCACGCAATTAAGCAAGATGACGGAAGCAGATTTAACGACGGTGGCCCAGCATCGCAAATCGGAACCTCCCGGTCTGATTCGTGCCATCAGCGGGGACTTGGATTGGATTGCAATGAAAGCCATGGAGAAGGACCGCACGCGTCGTTACGAGACAGCCAACGATCTGGCGCTCGACGTTCAACGCTTTCTGTCCAACGAGGCGGTTTCAGCGAGCCCTCCAAGCGCGGTTTATAAATTTCGAAAGCTGGTGCTGCGCAACAAACTTATTTTCATCGGCGTCGGTGTCATCGCAGCGCTCCTGATTGCAGGCTTGATCGCTGTTTCGGCGTCTCTCGCCAAGGAGCAGCAAGCGCGTCGCGAGGTGGATGTTGCGCTACGACAAACGGAAGCAGCAAGGGCAAAGGCCCAAACTGAGTCGGTGAAGAGCCGGCAAGTCACCCAATTTCTTGAGAAAATGTTGCGAGGCGTTGGACCCTCAGTGGCTCGAGGGCAGGATACGACAATGTTGCGTGGAATTCTGGATCGAACGGCCGAAAGCGTTGGCATTGAGATGACGGATCAGCCCGCTGTCGAAACGGAACTGCGCAGCCTTCTCGGCAAGCTCTATTTGGAGATCGGAGATTATGATCGAGCTGAAAAAATGTACCGCGCGGTGCTGGCCATCAACCGGAAGCTCTTCAGCCCGGAAAGCCGGGAGGTGGCTGCCTCGCTCAACGACTTGGGCGTTGCGCTGCGCAATGAAGACAAATTGGCGGAGGCGGAGAGTGCGCACCAGGAAGCACTCGACATCCGGCGCCGGCTTTTCGGCAGTGAGCATGCGGATGTGGCGACTTCGATCAATGATTTGGCCACGGTGTTTCGGCACGAGGCAAGGAAGCCCGAGGCCGAAGTGCTGGTGCGGGAAGCGCTGGGCATCAGACGCAAATTGTTTGGTGACGACAGCCTGGAGGTCGCCGACACACTCCATAATCTTAGTGTGGTGCTTGGTGATGAAGCTAGGCCAGCCGAGGCCGAAGCGACGGCGCGGGAACGGCTGGCCATGTGCCGGCGGCTGCTTGGGAACGATGACCCGTTGGTTGCATCAGCACTGAGCGATGTTGCGTGGGCGGCAGCCGGCTCGGGTAAAGTGGACGAGGCAATCGCGCTGGAAAGAGACGCTCTGGCGATGCAGCGAAAGCTTTTGGGTGATGAGTCTCCGGACGTGGCAAGATCCTTGAACTTTCTCGGCCAACTGCTGGCTAGACAAGGGAAACCTGAGGAGTCCCACGCTCTATTACAGGCGGCCCTTGCAGCTCAACGCAAGGTAGCCGGCGAAGACAATCCCGATTCGCTCATTACGCTGCGAAGCCTGGGTTTCGTGCTTGAGGCCGAAGGCAAACTGTCGGAGGCAGAGACGATGCATCGTGAAGCACTGGCATTGTGGCACAAGCGCGGTGAGCACGAAACTCCTCTGGCATTGTCCGAGGTGGAGAGTCTTGCCGGCATCCTCATCGCTCAGAAAAAGTTTGGCGAAGCAAAGGATCTCCTGGATGATGCGCTTACTCCTGAATTAGTCAGCCAGTCGTCGAGCGGGAATCTGCTGGCTCGGAGAGCCGAACTCAATGCCCGTCGTGGACAATGGCGGGAGGCTGCAGCCGATGCTGCTCTCGCATTCGAGCATCAACCCTACAATCGCGACCGTTATCCCATGCTGGCTGCCCTCCTGGCCAAAACCCATGACCGCCCCGCCTACGAGAAACTCTGCAAGAGGCTTCTCGCAACCTACCCCAGCACAACCAATATCTTCGTCGCTGATCAGGTGGCGAAGTCCTGCCTATTTCTTCCTTTTTCAGATGCGGATTTACTGGCGATCAGTCACCTCACCGATATAACGGTAACACTCGGAGTTGGAGACGCGGGCGCAATGCCCTACTTCCAGGACTGCAAGGCACTCTGTGAGTATCGGCAGGGGCATTACGCCGAGGCAGTCGAGTGGGCACAAAAGCCACTCAAAGTTCCTGGGATTTATGTTCATGGGCACTCCTATGCTGTGCTGGCCATGGCCTATTGGCGGCTGGGAGAGAAAGAAAATGCGCGAGCCATGTTAGCCAAAGGGGATATGTTGGAGCCAGGTATTATGCCAGCGAGTATCGCTGAAGATCCGGGAAGCGCATGGCTTGCCTGGCTCTTTGCGCGGATTCAGTTGGACGAGGCCACCGCCCTCATTCAGCCCTCATCAATGCCCGAGAACAACAAACCATAGCGAAATGGGAGGAAATTGGCCTCGACAAAATGTCTCCGAAATGTCAATGAGTTCACCAATAGATCTGCTACCTTACGAGGATGTGAGCGATGCCACGCTATTGTTAACCGCTGTGGAGCAAGGTGACCCCAAGGCTGCAGAAAAGCTGCTTGAGCTCGTTTATGACGAACTACGTCGGTTGGCAACCAGCAAGATGGCCCGGGAAACGCCCGGCCAGACACTTCAACCCACTGAATTGGTTCATGAGGCGTGGTTGCGTTTGGTGGGCGCCAAAAATCCACAATTCGAAAATCGCGCCCATTTTTTTTCTGCCGCTGCCGAGGCCATGCGCCGCATCCTTATCGACCGGGCGCGCCGCAAACTCACCCGGCGTCACGGTGGAGGTTTTGAACGGGTTGACTTGGAAGGACAGGATTTGGGCGCTCCTGGTGCCGACGAGCAATTATTGGCTGTGCATGAAGTGCTTGACGATCTTGCCAAGGAACATCCGATTCAAGCCGAGGTAGTCAAGTTGCGATATTTCGCGGGTATGACGAATGAGGAAACAGCGCAGGTTCTGGGTATCTCCCTTACCACGACGAAGGCCTACTGGAGATTTGCTCGCACCTGGATTCTCCACGCGATCGAGCATTCCTAGCCGGTTTCCCGGCCCTTTCCCGATGCGGAGCCCTCCGCCTCACCACGCTGCTATGGGTAAAGAATCTTTCGCGCTTGTCACGGTTTAGCGTTTCCAGATTGCGGCGTAAAGAAGGATTGAAACTGCTCCCAACGGGCTCAGACCAGCCCAGCGCATACAAGAAATCCCGCCGAAAGATTTCTTCGAGAGCAGGCGACCGGTTTGTTTTGAATTCTCGCATTGTATTCATGACGGGTAATACGCCGTGAAACTAAACCGATTGATGCAATGAAAATCTGCAACGTCACCAGTGAAAAAGGAAAGGGAAATAAGGCATGAACGCAAAAAGTAAGGAACATCAAACGGCCATCGTTACTGGCGCATCCAGCGGCATCGGCTTGGGCATAACGCAGGCACTGCTGGAGCGCGGCTATCGGGTGGTCGCCAACTCGCGCAAAATCACCCAATCAAAAGATTTGGAACCGTCCGCGAACCTCGTCCTGATGGACGGGGACATTGGCAAAAAGGATGTGGCGGTCAAGGTGGCGGACGCTGCCGTGAAACACTTTGGTCGGATCGATCTCCTCGTCAACAGCGCGGGCATCTATATTCCGAAGCCATTCACTGACTATACGCCCGAGGATTTCGAAATGATGATCAGCACGAATGTGGCCGGATACTTTTTCATCACGCAACAGGCAGTGGCGCAAATGCGCAAGCAGAAGTCCGGGCACATTGTGAGCATTTCGACCACCTTGGTGGATCAACCGCTGGCTGGTGCGCCGATTTCACTGCCCGTCATCACCAAGTCAACCATTCCGGCGTTCAGCCGGGCCTTGGCGATGGAATACGTAGGAGACGGCATTCGAGCCAATACGATCTCCCCCGGCGTCGTCAATACTCCGATGCACGCGAACGATGACCACGAATTCTTGAAAAAGCTACACCCGATTCCGCGATTGGTTGAAGTCTCGGACATGGTGGATGCCGTGCTTTATCTCCAATCGGCAACCATGGTGAATGGCGAAAACATCCACGTTGATGGAGGAGCCCATGCAGGCGCCAAGTGGTAACAACAAAAGAACACAAACAAGAAAGGAAGAAAACACATGAACACGATACGAACCAAAGACAAAACTCATCGGCTCGTCCACACCAAATTATCATGTGTGGCGGCGGTGGCGCTTGCCTTCTCAGCTTTCCAGGGCTTTGCTCAACAGGTCCCCTCGCAACCGGTAAAGAACATCGTCCTCGTCCATGGAGCCTTTGCGGACGGCTCGAGCTGGACCAAAGTCATTCCTCTGCTTGAAGCCAAGGGGCTTCATGTGACGGCGGTGCAGAATCCACTTTCCTCGCTGGCGGATGACGTCGCGGCAACCCGGCGGGTCATTGCCAGGCAGGATGGCCCCGTCATTCTCGTCGGACATTCCTGGGCCGGGATGGTTATCAGCGAGGCTGGAAATGACTCCAAGGTTGCCGGGCTTGTCTACGTGGCGGCGATTGTGCCAGACGAAGGGCAGGCAGCCAGCGATGTGCTAAAACCTTACGCGCCAACCCCCGGTCTTGCCGATGCAAAGCCTGATGCCTCGGGTTTCCTTTCGCTCACCCGCAAAGGAATCGACGAGGACTTCGTCCCCGATCTTCGGCCAGCCGAAAGAGCCATCATCTATGCCACTCAGGGCGCGTGGAATTCGGCATGTCTGGCCGATAAAGTGTCGGTCCCGGCCTGGACGACAAAACCATCGTGGCTCATTGTCGCAGCCAACGACCGGATGTTGCCGCCCGAGTATGAGCAGGCAATCGCGGGGCATATCCATGCAACAACGACGACTCTCGCCACCGGCCATGTGCCAATGTTATCCAAACCAAAGCAGGTAGCCGACGTGATCATCGAGGCCGCCAACACACCGGTCACCGCGCCCGATGCCGCCAATGCAAGTGCTCAATCTGTTCCTCCGCTCTCAGGTGTCCTGGGGCAGGTCAAGTCAGCAACACCCAATTCGATTGAGATTGGAACAAAATCGGGAATTGTAAGTGTCGAAATCATGCAGCCGCTCACGACGTATCGGCAGGTTCCCTCCGACCTGAATCAAGTTACCTCCGACTCCTACATTGGTGTCGCTTCCGAGGAGAGGCCAGACGGAGCCGAGGTGGCAAAACAAATCATTGTCTTTCCAGCCGAATTGCGCGGTGCCGCTGAAGGCAGCGTCCTGTTGGATGCGCCGGCCGGCGCGGCCAGACCCGGCCGGATGACGAACGGATCCGTTTCGAAGCAACCAGTCTCCCAATCGCGCTCGCGCATGACCAACGGTGTCCTGCAGAAGAGCGGCGGCACGACTCTCGTTGTGCGCTATCAGGACGGCGATCGGACAATCTCCGTACCGGCTGATGTTCCGGTAACCAAAGTTGAGGCCGGCAGCGTGGCAGTAGAGCCCGGGGCCGTCGCCTACGCCGTGACCGTCCAGCAACCAAACGGCGAGCTTGCAACCAGCAGCATTTTCGTGATTTCCGCCCCGGCGCCCAAGACCACGAATTGAAGACTGGAGATTCCACCCATGACGTCCAGACCCGAAATTTCCCCGCCGCCCGGCGTGCGTCTTGTCCGCAAACACCACCTGTTGGTGCGAGTAAGCCATTGGCTGAACATTCTGCTTCTGGCGGGTCTGATAGTGAGCGGCATCTCCATTTACTGGGCGTCGCCGATCTATCGACACAGTCCGCATCCGCAAACCGGCAACACCGACTACTTTGCTGATGCCGGTGTGTGGCTTTGCGCTCATGTCCCCGGAATGCATGGCTATGTGAGCCCGCCCGACTGGATATACAACCATTTCAGCCTCGGGCCGTACATGCTCGCGCCTGCCATGCGTCTTCACTGGTGCTGTGCCTACTTATTCATGCTGAACGCGGTGGTGTATCTCGTCGGCGTGTGCCTCGGGGGTGAGTGGCGTTCCCTGCTACCGCGGGCGAGCGACGGTAGCGGTGCATTGTTAATGGCCAAATATTATTGGGGCGCACCCTTCGCCTTGCTCTCGCGCCGGCGGCGTATGCCTCCCCATTTCAACTCCAAATACAACCCGCTCCAGCGAATGGCATATTTTTCAATTCCCGTCGCCAGTTGGTTGTCTGTCGTCACGGGCTGGGCGATTCACAAACCCATGCAGCTTTCCTGGCTGGCAGCGCTCCTGGGCGGATTCGACCGGGCGCGGGTCTGGCATTTCTGGCTGATGTGCCTCTTCATCTCATTTGTCGTGCCCCACGTCATTCTGGTTTTCGCGGACGGCTGGGACACGGTGCGCAGCATGATCACAGGCTGGTCCAAAAGAACGGAGATAGGAGGTCAATCTCATGAGCCTTGACGAGAATGGCGCGCAGTCAAAGCCCGCAAAGGCGTCTCCCCCGGGACCAGAATCTCGCGGCGTATTTCCTGAACGGAGTCCTGAGATCATTGAAGTCACCCCCCAGGTCGCGCGCCGATGGACTCGCCGCAATTTTCTAACTTTTGGCGCAGGCGCAGTTGTGGCATTGGGAGTCGCGGCCTCCCAGTTGCCTCCGGGCACACTCCAGAGACTGGGCCTGAAATTCTGGCCGCGTAACCAGTGGCTCCTGAACAAAGCTCAGCGAGTTGATGATGATGTGGCGGAATTGCTGTATTCACCGAATCGCCTGGTGCCCACCTATACAAAGTCCCAGATTACGCCGCTCAGAAATAACTACAACGGCGCCACGCCCGATCCGGGTTACATTCCGAGATGGCGTTTGACTCTCGATGGACTCTCATCCGGCCTGACCGCCGTACTTGATATACAAAACCTTTTAAACCGGTTTCAGATCCACGATCAAATTACGCGGCTTGTGTGTGTAGAGGGTTGGAGCGCGATCGCCTGGTGGTCCGGTCTGAGGTTCGAGAATCTGCTGCAAGCCTACCCGCCTGTCTCCCAGGCCAAATGGGCCCAAATCGAATCATCAGTCAATCTCGATCCCAACGGGAATCCCGACCCGTATTACGTGTCCCTTGATTTGCTGACTGCGCGGCACCCGCAGACGCTGCTTGCGACTCACTATAATGGGCAGCCACTGACTGTCGAACACGGAGCTCCGTTGCGGTTGATTGCACCGATGAAATTTGGACTGAAAAATATCAAAGCGATCACCCGGGTTACTTACGTCAAGGACGAACCAAAAGACTATTGGGCCGAGCGGGGGTATTCTAGTTATGACGGTATTTAGCTGGCGGCGGTCAGTCTGCCGAAGGCGATGCTGGGCGCGGAAAGCGATGGAAAGTTCTAAAACTTAAACCAAATGAAAGGAAAGTAATTTATGAGCAAGATTAAAACAAAAGCCGGCACGGAAATCTATTTCAAAGACTGGGGCAAAGGTCAGCCCGTGGTTTTCAGTCACGGCTGGCCGTTGAGCGCGGACGCTTGGGAAGACCAGATGTTCTTTCTGGCTTCGCGTGGCTTTCGCTGCATCGCCCATGACCGGCGCGGACACGGACGCTCAAGCCAGCCTTGGGATGGCTACGAATATAATACATTCGCCGATGACTTCGCGGAGTTGGTCAACCAGCTTGATCTGAAAGACGCGATCCTTGTCGGTCACTCGATGGGCGGCGGTGAAGTCGCGCGTTACCTTGGCCGCCACGGAACAAAACGCGTGGCGAAGGCGGCGCTCGTCGCCGCGATCCCGCCGTTGATGTTGAAGACCGGTGCGAATCCCGGCGGTGTGCCGATGGAGGTGTTCGATGGCATCCGTAAGGGCCTCCATGCCGACCGCTCGCAGTTCTTCAAGGATGTCAGCGCGCCGTTCTTTGGCGCCAATCGGCCGGGTTCCACCGTCTCACAGGGCTTGCGAGACTCGTTCTGGCGTCAGGGAATGCAGGCAAGCTTGAAAGGGGTCTACGATTGTGTCAAAGCGTTCTCCGAAACCGATTTTACGGAAGACCTCAAGAAGATTGACGTGCCGACCCTCATCGTTCACGGCGACGACGACCAGATCGTGCCGATTGCCAACTCAGCGCTGCTCTCGGCCAAGCTGGTCAAGAAGGCAACGCTCAAAATTTACCAAGGCGCGTCACACGGCTTGTGCGCCACGCACAAAGATCAGGTCAACGAGGACCTGCTGACATTCATTCAATCCTGACCCGGTCCACCAAAGACACATGAACACCATACAAACCAAAGGCAAGACTCACTGGCTCACCCACAGCAAATTATTATGCGTGGCGGCGGCGCTTGCCTTCTCAGCCTTCCAGAGCGTTGCTCAACAGGCCCCTTCGCAGCCGGTAAAGAACACCGCATCCGATGCCGCCCGCGCAAATGCCAAATTCGTATTTCCGGCCAACTTCCAGACTCAGGAGATTCAGACCGACGGCGCGACCATTCATGTCCGGGTCGGCGGACAAGGCCCGGCGGTCGTGCTGATTCACGGATTCGGATTCACAGGCGATATGTGGGCACCCATGGTTGCCGAGCTTGCGCGCGACCACAGAGTGGTCGTGCCAGACCTGCGCGGCATGGGTCTTTCCTCACATCCCGTCGGTGGCTATGATAAGAAAACACAAGCAGCCGATATCCGGTCCGTCCTTACTCAACTCGGTATCGATCATGCCGCGATCGTTGGGCATGACATTGGCGCAACGGTTGCCTATGCCTACGCCGCCCGTTACCCCGATAAAACCGACCGGCTGGTGATGATGGATGCGCCGGTGCCGGGCATTCCACCCTGGGACGAAATCGTGCGCAATCCTGCGCTCTGGCATTTCACTTTCGGCGGTCCCGATGCGGAACGGTTGGTGGCTGGCCGCGAACGCATTTATCTTGATCGTTTTTGGAACGAATTTGCGGGTGATCCGTCGAAAATAGACGAAGCAACCAGAATGCATTACACTGCGCTTTATGCGCAACCGGGTGCCATGCATTCCGCTTTTGCCTAGTTCCTTTCGATTCCCAAGGATGTTGAAGATAACAAAGCTTCCATGATGACCAAGCTAACCATGCCAGTGCTCGCGGTTGGTGCCGTAAAAGCGGTTGGTGCCAACGTGGCCATCATCATGCGCAACGCGGCCGAGAATGTGACCGAAGTCCTGATTGAAAATTCGGGCCATTGGCTGATGGATGAACAACCCGCCGCTACCATTGCGGCCGTGCATGATTTCCTTGACCGGAAATCCTAACCCTGTTCGTCAAAAACCAATAAACTGAAAATGTCCCTGATTAAAAACCAACTTATAAAAGTCGGCGGCAGCAACTCCGCTGCCGGGAAGCAAGCCGCTGACTGGAACGACGAAAACATTCAAGTAGATGGAGGAGCATATGCAATCACCAATGCTTAATAAAACTCTTACAGGTAATCCAAGTTCGCGACTCGACAAACTTGGAATCGTTCTGCCCGCGCCACCAACGCCATTGGGAGCTTACGTCGAATCTTCGGACACCGGAAATTTGCTCTTCCTGAGCGGAATGCTCCCGGTGGTGAATCAAAAGCTCTCCCTTTCCGGACGCTTGGGTGTGAACCTTTCGGTCGAGGAGGGCCAGGAAGCCGCGCGCATCGCTGCACTCAACGCACTTGCCGTTGCCAGGGAACATCTCGGCGGCCTGGACCGGATCAAGAAACTCGTCAAGCTCACGGTGTTGATTGCGACGACCGAACAGTTTGTCGACCACGCGCCAGTGGCGGACGGAGCGTCAAATCTGTTTGTTCAAATCTTCGGGCCAGAAGCCGGCCACGTTCGATTGGTCTATGGAGTGCAAAGCCTGCCCATCAGCGCCCCGCTGATCGTGGACGTTATTTTCGAAATCGAGCCGTAGCGCCACTCAACCTCCAACTGGAATCCCTGTTATGAAAACAAAAATGAGCGCAATCAACATCTCCGAAGAAACAAATTGCAGCCGTCGCCGTTTTTTAGGCGTTGCCGCCATGAGCCTTGCTGCCGCTGAGTTCGCAATGATCGGTTCCGCGAATGCACAATCCAGCCAGACAACCCCGGCAGATCTGCCCACGATTAAACCGGGCACGAACACGTCCTTCGCTTCAATCAAACAGATTGATGCTGGCGTCCTGAATGTCGGCTACGCTGAGGCCGGCCCCGCCGCAGGCCCTGCGGTGATCTTGCTGCACGGTTGGCCCTACGATATTTACAGTTACGTTGACGTCGCTCCGTCGTTGGCTTCCCAAGGCTATAGGGTGATTATTCCGTATTTGCGTGGCTACGGCACAACGCGCTTTCTTTCCAACGACACGTTCCGGAACGGCCAGCAATCGGCTGTCGCTCTTGATGCGATCACTCTTATGGATGCACTCAAGATCCCGAAGGCAATCATCGCCGGTTTTGATTGGGGCGCGCGGACGGCCGGCATCATCGCGGCGCTCTGGCCGGAACGATGCAAGGCGCTTGTCTCCGTGAGTGGTTATCTGATTGGAAGCCCTGAATCCAACAAGCTGCCGTTGCCGCCCAAGGCTGAGCTGGCGTGGTGGTATCAATATTATTTCGCCACCGAACGCGGGCAGATGGGTTACGACAAGTTCCGGAGCGATTTTGCCAGGCTCATTTGGCAGACCGCTTCGCCGAAATGGGGCTTCGATGATGCCACGTTTAATCGCACCGCTGCGTCATTCGACAACCCGGATCATGTCCGCATCGTGATCCATAATTACCGCTGGCGCCTCGGCTTGGCTGAAGGCGAGGCGAAATATGACGACCTCGAAAAGCGGCTTGCCAAAGCTCCCGTCATCGCCGTGCCGACCATTACCATGGAAGGTGATGCCAATGGCGCTCCCCATCCGGATCCCAGCTCCTATGCCAAAAAATTCTCGGGCAAATACGCGCACCGAATCATCACGGGTGGCATCGGGCACAATTTGCCACAGGAAGCCCCGCAGGCATTCGCCAAAGCCATCATCGATGTTGACGATTATTGATGTGTTTTAAAATCAACTATTACGAGAACAACAAACTAAAAACGAAAGGATAAATTTGAGGACTATATTCAAGCAAAATCACCGGGTTGGAACAGGTGTTGCAGTGCTGGCAGCAGGAGTGCGGCTGGCCGGTTTAACTTTCGGAGCCAGCGGGCAGGAGGTTGAAACCAATGCTTTGACTGAAAAGGAACTCGTCCACGAGATTTTCAATACAATGGTTCAGGTGCAGGGAGTCAAACCCGGTTATCGTGTCGTGCACGCGAATGGAAAACTGCCCAATGCTGGCGATCCGACGAAGGACCCCTCAATTGTCTGGCCCGAGGATCGCAGGACTATGGACCTGGGCAAAATCAGCATTATTTCTATGGTTGCCGACAGCAGCACGGCCGAACAGGATCTGGCGTTTGATCCGACAAGCTTGACCGATGGGATCGAGCTGTCCGATGACCCGTTTCCCAGCCTGCGATCCAAGGTTTATGCGCTCGCCGTGTTGCATCGCCAATGAACCCGGATGAGAATAAGCATGATGTCGAGAGACGTGGCGGCTCTTCGGGCCAGAGGCAGACCGGAGCAGGGTGGTCTATGGAGTGCAGAGTTTGCCGGCTGGCACGCCAGTGATCGTCGAGATCATTTTTGAAATCGAATCGAACCGCTAATAAACTAAAAACAAACTAAAACGCTCGTTCAAGAAAGGAAAATTGATTATGAAAGAATTCAAAGCCTATGGCGCCTTACGCCCGAATGGACCGCTGGAACCGTTCAGTTTCGACCCCGGCCCGCTTGGTCCGGAAGAAGTCGAAATCAAAGTGTCTCACTGTGGAATCTGCCACTCGGATCTTTCGATGCTCGACAACGAATGGGGCATGTCTCAATACCCGTTCGTGCCCGGACATGAAGTGACCGGGACAGTTGTCGCACTGGGCGAGGCGGCGAAGGGATTAAAAATCGGGCAGCGCGTTGGGCTGGGTTGGTTCGCTCATAGCTGTCTCGAATGCCACGAATGTCTTTCCGGTGACCAACACTTGTGCGCGACTGCTCAGGGGACCATTGTTGGGCGTCATGGCGGTTTTGCGGATCGGGTTCGAGCTCAGTGGCCCTGGGTTCGCCCTTTGCCCGATGCACTGGACCTGGCAAAAGTGGGGCCGCTCCTGTGCGGTGGCATCACAGTATTTTCGCCATTCCTGATTCATGAATTACCCTCCACCGCCCGTGTCGGGATCATTGGCATCGGTGGATTGGGACACATGGCACTCCAATTCGCCAACAAATGGGGTTGCGAAGTACATGCCTTCACCACCAGTGACAGCAAGGAAACGGAAGCGCGGCAACTGGGCGCTCATTACGTGCACAACAGCAGGAAGGATGGGGCGTTAAAAAAACTCGGTAGAAGTCTT